>JAAUXU010051480.1_pt1 | contig 69926 bp, 56 predicted proteins | sample 7278151 | NCBI WGS metagenome assembly JAAUXU01 (sample SAMN14350113, study PRJNA611818) | marine sediment metagenome | isolation source: surface marine sediment (1.8m) | place: French Polynesia: Moorea | collected 2018-08
CCACCCCCGCGTTGGGCCCAACGGCCCTTACCGGGGGGCATGCCTATTTTTTGGCAACGGGGTAGGGGCCCCCCCCCCCCCCCCCCCGTCGTTTCCTCATCTCTCCCAACCACACAGGTGTCTTATCTCGGTGGCGGAGGCAGAGATGGGGCAGTCATTGAGGCCTCTTCTCTACTGAAGGTGGTTGTAAATTTTTATAAGCCAGATCTTGTTCCCATTTTTTTTCTGCCAAGACTCGCAAAAACCGTTGAAGAAATACTTCAAGCAACCCAAAAGACACGTGGAGATTATTTTGTTTCGCATCAGATTTTGCATTTGTCTGGACTTGATGCTCAAAGCGCTTGCTCGGCCCAAATCTCAAACTGTCCTTTGAAAGTTACCCTATCTCGAGCAGCCCCGTGATGTTATTTTTGATAGTATAATCCTTTCAGCCCCATCAGAATCTTGCACCTCGCCCAAGCTGGCCAAGCAGCTCTCTCACGTGTGTGTATTTATTATCTATGAGCTTTATGCAGGCGAGCAACGAATGACAGACCCAGGGGGGATGGGGGAAGTGGGGAGACCTCTTATCTTGATAGATTGCGGCTAAGCAGATTTTTCTTTCTTTTTCCGCCCACCAAGTAATAGCTCAAGACGCTGGAGCAAAAAAAAAGGGGGCAGCTTCATTCATTGCAGGGAAATTTAGTGCATGAAGTTATTTGTTGTCCTGATTTTCAGGCCACACTTTTTTTCTTCCTGCAACTCGTAGACTTTCGGGCAGCTCAAATTCTGCCTACGTAGTATGGCGCTCGAGCTCATTTTCTCGCCCAAACATTTCCTTAAAAGATAGAATTTCTTGTGCAAAACTTGACAAGATCGGCTGAGGTAGGACAGAAAAGTAGGAGCGCAGGCGTGCACTCAACACAGGACATTTGAGTCACTCCAGGGAGAGCGAGAGAAAAAAATACCTTTGAGGGAAGTCAAAACAAGATGACCAGAATGATCCTCGTCTTGAGATTGGCCTCGATTCGGGAATTCCCTGCTGCTCCACTTGTGCCGGTCGAGATATTGTCGGAGAAATGTCTTCTTGGGACGTTCGGGAAAGCCGACAGATTAATCGCACTTAAGGTAGGCACTTCTTACTCAACTGGGGACGCAAGGAGACACACAAAAAGGAGACTTGCTCGATCATTCCTTTTCCCTGAAAACTTATTTTTTGCTCCTACTTGTCTAAGGACCTCTTCTTCCGCACTATGACATCGTCCCAGGCCGACTGAGCTCTTTCCGTCTCATCACTGGCTTCTTCTTTCGCGCCGTCGCCGTCGCCGCCGCGCTCGTGCTCGCCGCCGCCCCGGCCGCCGCCTCCGCCAAACGCCGTTGAATTTCGCCCGCTCGATATCGCAGATGTCCGAAGTCTTTGCTCCAAGACTCACAATTAGCAGCGTGCAATGACTCTGGTGGGTCCAGTTGTTTCGCGGGAGGGACGACTTCGCGTGACTTCACCGCTGCAACTGATGGGGTCGCGATGACGTCGAGCACGGGAGAGAGAAGCTCTCTCTGCCCATTGGGTATTTCTGTTTGCTGCAATTTGCTGCAATTTTAGCTCCAAGGACAGCGCAGACTCTGCTGCTTGGCATTGTACAGCGTACGGACGACCCGCAGTGCTGGACATGACACCCCGTCCACTACAGGACCTATGGACGAGATGCGAAACCTGACTTCTTCATGCGCAGATTCGACCCAAATGAGATCAAAGTCTTGACTGTAGCAGTCAAGCGTGACGTCAACGGTTCAGTGATTGAGTTTCTCACACTTCGTCCTCTCAACCTCATCACGAATGGTCATCCTGGTCACACAGCCCAGTCACAGCACTGATCATTTGTACACTCATATTTGGGCTGAATTTGCTTGAACAGACACTTTGACCTGGGCCTGGGGGCTGAATACACGACTCACGACTTGCTTACAGCACAGGGATGCACTACGAAGGAAGACATTCTCATGTGACCCAAGTCTTTTGCTGTTATGCAGAAGGTCATTTGTACATGGATGCGCACATGCACTGGAGTCATCATCACATGAGCCGCAAAAATCGTTGCACTAAGAGGTGTTTGCACGTGTTGCATACGGTCAGACCCCTGTGCCGAATGTTGGCAAAAACTTCGACCTGAGCAAGTTTTCACTGACCAACTTTTTTTCACTCCATGAAAAAAGTGCAGTTTCAGCAAAAAAATGTAAGTAGTAAACCTCGATACGAACAGGGGAAATTCCTGGAAGGAGGCAATTTCATGCTTGCAAATACCATTTCTCAGCAGGTGGAAGATCAGCTCATGTAATTCACTGCATGAATGCAAATGGAGCATGAAACAACGTCTCCAGGAGACTTCTTAATGCAGAATGACAGATTTCTTACAGGAAGGTAAGTAAATAAGTCTTACCTGAGCGCAGTCATGACTCCTTTTTTTTTAGCATAACCTAGATTTGCGGTACAGAAGTTTTCTCTCTTGATGAATGACTGGCAAAAGTTAAGGTCTGACCATGTACTAGAACTGTGTGCAACTACTACCTGTTACAAATGTATGTACATTTGATCCAAGCTGATGGTTCTACCAATCGACTATGCACAGGGGAGCGGTTGCTCATTGCCACGCCCCTGAAACCAGAAAAGTCATGGTTATTATAAGTAAAATAAAAACGCTCAATAATTGGGCACTTTTTTAAGGAGCTCTGCATCGTCTTTTTTGGGTGGAGATGCATCGCGACAGTCATGTGTGAGGTGTACAATGCAGAAGTGTCTTCTCCTCTGTAGTAAATAAATATTATGTATATTTTCATCAGCTGACTTATGAAGTAATCATTGCACTGCATAGATGTCTGATGGTTCCAAGTCTTGCTCTCAAACGGGTGCTCGCCCGTGCCTGCGTGCGTCCACGTGCGTGCGCGTGTATGAAGAGGGAGAACCATGAACGAGGAGAATTCGAAAGCAAAGTTTCTTTCTTGCTCGCCCTGCGCAAACCTTGTTCGCCCTGGGACCGTCCCAGTCCGCACGCGCACACCCGCACACACACGCACGCACGCACGCACGCAGAGAGAGAGAGAGAGAGTTCTGGGCATGGAGCAGCAACACAAGAGGCCAAGTTTTGGCGAACTCGACAGCTGCAAAAATGCGAAAACACGCGACGAGCGATCCTTGCTGCAGAGGCTTCCCATGGCGTGTGTGAGCGCGCAATAGCTGCCCTTTCATCTCAGGAGCCTTGCAGATTTATGCGAAAAAAAAGGGCGACGACAATCAGTACGTATGTGTAGGCATGACCCAGATCGTCGTGGGCTCCGCTGTCTCCACGCGGGACCTCCGCCCACTTGGACAGGTGGTCATGACCGATGCAGTCAAGTCCAGAGTTCATCTGCCAGGCACATATTGTTCATATTGTTGTCTCTACGAACGTATGAGCAGTAATTTCAGCTTCAATGGCCGGTTGATAAACAAGCCCCTTAGAGGAGGTGATATTTTTCTCTCTCGCCCTCCTCCTTTTGAGCTCGCCGATTTCTTCCACCACCTCTTGCTCACTTTGGCATTTACCCCCCTTGGCACCCCCCCCCCCCCTTGTGGGAAGGAAGGAGGGAGGGAAGGCCCTGCCTAACCCAACCCTCTCACTTCTGCCCCCTGTTGAAGCTTAGACAGAAGGAAATAAAGGGAAATGACACGAGTGTTGGGTGGGGGGTGAGACTCTCAGAGAAGTCCAATCTTCTTGTGCGCAGTGATTATCTATATTGGCATCTTTATGCGGCCATTTGTCAATTGTGAGTGAGTCACCCTGTAGCGGAGAGAAGTTGGATAATTTGCCCTGATTACTACCCACAGAATTCTTTGTTTCACTATGGCTTCTGAGCGTACGTGCGTGCGCGCAACGACGACGTCCTGCATCACGGTGTCCAAGGAGGACTTCTCATGCGTGAGCTTTGACAGGTGCACTTCTGACATTCTCAAGCGTAGGAGGCATTAGATAACTCAACATTATTGCACTTGGTGCTACAGAGAAGAGGCTCCCCTTTGAGTGAATCCTCCTTTTCTTTGAGCCGCCCATTATTTGCCCACGTTTCCCTTCTACATATTTTGGGCTTCATTATGCCACCCAAGGGGGAAAAAAAAGGAATAGAGAGGAGAAAAACTGGACTCGACGTCGATGGCCTCGTGTTGAGAGAAAAACTTTCTTCTTCGATGGTGTTTGATTAATGGCAAACATATTTTGAAAGATAATCTGCCAGAGCAGCACAGGACTCGTCCGGGTCGAGGTTGCACAAACCCCTTGGAGAAAGACGTGAGGGAGGAGTGAAAAAGAATTAATAAGAGAAAAACACGTCCAAGAGTTGCCATGAATAATTCAGCTTGCACACGACTGAACGCATGCCAAAGTGCTGGACGTGCGTTCGTGGACCAAAGTATCATTATGAAGCCATAGATAGGCAGAGAAAGATTTCCCCCAAACCTTTCCGGGGGAAAATCGATTCAATTATTGCCAAGATGGCGTCGCTTTCCTCTCGTTCTCTCTGCGTAGTTGGAATGGTTCTTCTCTCCTTTCCATCCCTGCCCATTGCGCCCAAGAAGGCTTTGCTCATCTTTTGGGCGTCTAGACGGACAAGAAGGAAAATGCTCACAAAGCGCGGAGGAAAGAAAGCAACTGGGGAAAAAATACCAACGTTTTCTACGTATGAATGAATGGACCCTGCTCATGGTCTGTTACACTCCACCTACATGATGACAACGCTGGGTGCAGCCTTAAAAGCTTACTTGGCTCCAGGCAGCAAAGTCTCGTTGCATGAATGATATCGGATTGCTGCAAAATTTTCGTGCAGTTTCTTGAGTATCTCAAACTGGAAGGAGAAGTCGTATCTCAGCACTTTGCCTTCGGCTGTGTGCGTGCGTCTGAGTAGTCGGATTTCGGACAATGGACTTCAATTTGGAGTATGTTTGGGTTCAATTTCTCAAGCGGTCCGCAGATATCCTTGTCTGGCCGAGTTCGAGTACTTAATGTAGCACAATGGTAGGAAAAGAAGGAAAAACATCAAGCGTGGTGTGCGAAATTTCTGTTGCAAAATGCAGCTGCTCTAGCGTCATTTTCCAGCTTGATTTATGGCCTCCGGAGGCCTTCCTTACCCCCGTCTTCCCCACCCGCCCTCCCCTGCCTGAAAGATTGAGGTGGAAATAAGAAAAAAGTGCTTGGCATCCAATCAGCGGGAGGAAACCGCACATGGGGGGGGGGGGGAGGGAAAGTCACAGTTGTTGTTATTGTTACCGTTGCTGCTGCCACTTTGCCTGAAAAATGTGGCGATGACGCCACCGCCTTTGGAAGCCTCTCAGGTGGCATGAGCGATGAAGCGCTCATGGACGCGGTTCCTGTCGCACTTGCTGGTGACAACACACATCTTTTTGTCCAATGCGGTGCTACAGTTACAGCAGCTTTCGAACTGCGCGAGCTGACATGGCTACTTTAGCCATGCCGAAGTAGTCTAGCATGATACAATGCGGAGGAAGCCATTGACGCAGCTATGCTGTCATCTTCCCCGATGAGAGGGGGTAAGGGGGGACAACGATAAACGCCTCCCTTATCGTCATTTATAGGGGGAAAGATAGAACGGTTTTACCTTTTTCTTGTTTCGGCGGGAGGGGTAAAGACTACTCAAGCAAAGAAAGGAGACCCAATAAAGTCTTCATCCACTCTCTTGTTGCTCCACAAATTTTGCGTTCATTTCATTGTCGACGCACTTGACAAATACTTTTTTTTTCTCCTCTGGTATCTTTGATACGATCGCTTCAATGGAATTTATTGGCCAGCCCGATGAATGGGCAACATTTTATTCTGTTCTGCCAAGAAGCAAAAGCGTCGAATCACGGTGAGCAACAAAAAAGTCTGCTTTGCCTCCTTGTTGGATACGTTTCAAGTTGTCGTCATCGCGCCTACACAAATACGTGGACGGATCCACAGCAACTAATTTCTGCACACACGATTTACAAGTGTTCTTCTCGTCACGACGCGCACAAACGAGACACATTTATGAAATCGTTTGAACACGCGAAAATCGGTCTCCGGCACCCAAGAAAAACGCGTTTTCTCGCATTTCTCTGCTCTTGGCCCAGCTGAAAAAGAATTCGCGAAGAGGCAGCCAAGCAAATTAGCAAGCAAGCGTGCAGTTCGTCTTCACTGGGACTGGGTTCGGCGCAGTGTCCAACTGGGACGCGTCCTCCAGCAACCGCAGGATCGCTTAGTCGTGCTGTAACTCAGGTAAAGCGTCCATTTAGGCGTCATGTGATTTAGAACCTTCAAAGTTTGTGAGCAGACGCTGCAAAGTTGCACAAGTATTGTATTCAATGCGCGGCAAAGTGCCATTGGCCACTGCCATGGCGTCGATGCTTGGGAACCTTGGATCTTCCTCTAATTCAGCCCCTGCTGTTTGGATTGCTGCCTTCTCAAGCTTTATGTTAAAGTGCCTCAAAAAGTGTTGCCACGTTCTAACCTTCAACTTGATGCCAAATGGACAAAAACGTGTTTTGAGAAATGTGAGCTCAAAGATGAAAATAGAAAAAGTCGTAGTCACTTTTATCTGGCCTGTGGGTTTGAAAAGGGGGCGGTCAATTTCATCTATAAAAGTTTAGTAGCAAAAAGTAGTTATTACCGCACATGTGCTTTTAGAATGAACATGACATTTCACGACTGCAACTCTACGAACAGTTGATGACGCAGGTTACATAGGGCTGACCCCTGATGTGATGATACAACAGTCTGTGTACCACATATGTCGACTTTCGATTGCTTCAGCTCCACATATTGATGTGCCACATTCAGTCCAAGAAATGCTTGTAGAGCTCCGGCAAGTATCTCCCTCCATGGACCTGCGGCTGTTGGACATGTTAAACACACTTTGCCAAGCCCTCGACCAAGTGGTGCATACTGGGTTGACCTTAACAATCTTGATGATGTCATTGATATTGACCCTTTTCCACTCTGATGCTGCTGACAAAGATTTGATGCTCGTGCGACCTGTAGATGTGGCCTCGGTGGACGACTGACCAATCAGTAGTGTTGCTCAAGCTTCAATTCAACGCCTTCAAGTTAATATGAATGCTACTACATCGTTTGTCTGACGCATTAGCACGAGCGTCGGTACCGAGGAGAACAACAAACTGTCCACATGTCCTATTATAATTCTCGCATTTTATTGTTTCATGGTTGGTCCTGGAAAATCCAATTGAGAGGACCATTGGAGACCTTCCCTGCTGTTGACTGAGGGTCTGTTTACACTATCATATTTGCCCCTTGCACAGCACACAGACGACACTGTCACATTGGTCAACATCAACAGGTCCACTGAGTGCGCAGACACTGACGAAGACTCTGGGCCTTGGCACAGAAGAGGATAAATTTTGCTCACATAATGCATCGTATTCTTCATCCCGCTGCTGTACAGTAAGTATACTTCAGGTAAACTTGATGGTGTCCAACAGGCATCGAGCAATCAGAATCAACAAAGTAGATCTTATGTGTAACTATTGTTGTTTTCCTCACCAAGGAGCTAAATTCTTTTTCGGATGGAATCGGCGTATGAATGGCGAGTCATAAAATTTTATTAAGCTCTTGGGTGCATCAATTTCTAAGAGGTTCACGCCCATTTAGGCCTCTCGTTTTTTCCCTCCCCCCCTCCCCCCTCCCCCCCCCCTCAAAGTGAGCAATTTACCAAATTGGGTCCCCCACTTTTCTCGTATCCGTAGTTCTTATCACTGAGTAAAAAAAACCGCTATGTGCATTTTTTCCTGCACTTTTGCAGTTGACACGCAAAATAGAAGTAATGGACGGAGCTGTGAAAACTCAGTCAGACAATTCCACCCATTTGAAGCGAGTCGTTTATTTGATGCGGTAGAGTTAACAGAAAAGAGAAAAGGATGAACGGTCATTCATTGACTCGTCTTGTCTGGTGGAGTCGTAAGGAAAGAGACGTGGGCCATCCTCGTGTAATTAATGAACAGAAGAAGAATTCGCGAGGAAAGTGAGTGCGTTGGGTTTGGGTGAGCACTCAAGACCTGGCATAAGCTCAACTCTAGCGAGTGTGTGAAGCTCTGTGTGTACACAACTCTGAGTGTGAAGCCCTGTACGTGCGCGTGTGAAGTTCTATGTGCGTTCTGACAAAAAGCCAAAACGTGAGAAGATGCCATAAATTGAGCTTCTATTATGGGACATTCAACTATGTCTAGTCTATTAAGGTGTCTAGGAAAGTGGGTAGTCCAAATATTGATGCAAAAAGATAAGAAGTTTTTGCTCTTTCCCATTCTCTCGTTCGCCACACTTGAAAAGTTCGTTCCAGTTACTGTCCCAACAGTTGCATGGAACTTTTGCCACGCTGAAATTTGTTCATTCCTACCAAAAAGACGACGCCCGAGTAAAATTACGCAGCAGAAGGAGGAAAAAGTGATTGTAACACATTCTATATCAATTACTGCGTCTAAATTTGTGTGACAGAGCCAAAAAATTTCTACTTCCCGGCAGGTTTATTTGAAAAAAAAAATAGGAAAAATCAGCATCCTCTAAAGAGTTTATTTATCGAGCAATCAGAATTCTCAAACACCCGCTGCGTGAGAGACTCCGACTCTGTCGTAAAGTCTAATGTATGGAGACGTGAAGAAGATGCCTGCCTGATGCGCATACGGACAGACAACACACGCAAGGCCCAGCAATGCCCACGGAATTATTTTTGCTGCACTGCAAGGATTTTGCTGCAAGAGACAAAATATGGCAAAAGATAAAAATTCAGACAAAAAATAGAGTTCGTGGCGACCCCAAGCTTACGATTTTGCAACTGCTCATACATGCACACAGGAGGAGTACCAAAAAATGGGGGGGGGAGGACAAACAGCATACTACAGTGGTGGAGATTGCGTCTGACACTTTCTTTGCTGGACCACCTGTCGACTCAGGTGCTTTGGGGGCTCAAAAAAGAGGAGAGAAAGACTTTTCCTCTTTTTTGGAGTCCCATTACCTGGAGCCCCATTTACCTGACGCCCAAAAGTTCGAACTGACTTTGTTAGGCAGTTTTTGGACAGTTGTTAATTTCGCGATTTTCAAAGAAAGGAAAATAAAAGAGACTTTCTCACTGTCCAGAGCACAACTCGATTCAAGGCTGAGTGAGACTCTCACGACTTCTTCTTCCCTTTTTTTGCCGCCAAAATGCTCTGAGAAGATTTTGTTGCCTCTTTAAATTAGCGCCAGTTCCACAGTTTGTCAAGTCTTTCTGCTACTGTGTGAAGTGAAGCTTTGACTTTGAGCATGCAAAAGAGACAAGTCAACCGTTCACGCAGTGCTTGTGTGTGTGTGTGTGTGTGTAGTTCTTCTGTGCGTAGTTCTTGTGTGTGTAAGTTGCATTCAGCTGTCAACTCGTAACTCACTTCTTGATTATGATTACTGTCAATTAAATAGTCATATTTCTGGGGCAGCACATTTATAACAATAGCAACATGCGTGCATGCAGTACAAGTGCCAGACAGCAGTAGCAGCATTGGGACACCTGTTGAGGGATGTGGATGTTGGACTGATGGTTCTGCATCAGGTCGGGATGACATGAAAATGATTACAGTGGGAATTAGCGCTGTGCAGTCGCTCAGTCGAGACTGGTGGTTAAATTGAGACTTCCTCTCAACTCGAGTCTCAGTAGAAGTAGAAGTAAATGGGGTTAAGTTGACACTGACGACTTCAGTGCACAGCTCATTCTTCATCTGCATTCTTGTCAGCTCCGATTTCAAGCACGATCACCTACTCTTCTTTGTGAAATTGAGGCTTCTCCTCTCGAAATATCGTTAAATCGAGACTTTACTGTACTGCATATTTTTCCTGGCCCAAAAGATTCGACTTCTCAGCCCTATTATCTAGCACTCATTTCCTTCCTCAACCAGAAGCCGAGCCTGCGATGTCACTCCCAGTTAGGGGACTTCGAACCCTTGCCAGAAAGAAAAAAAACACACAAAAGTCACACGTAAACACGGTAAATTATGGCCACTCCAAACAGATTGCAAGAGTTACTACTTACTTGCTGCTGCTACTGCTGCATCCTGGCTAATGGGGAGATGTTATCAACTGTTCTGGCCACTCCAGCTGAGTCTAATCCGTTTTAGGCAAATCATCACACCCGTGCAAAACAAGGAGGGACAGAGTTCAAAGGCCTGCGGCAACGAGCGCAGGAGCAGCAACGATTTCACGGAGTGCCAAATTCGACAAAGTCAGTTTGCCGTGCACAGAACGACGCCACTGCTTGATAATGGCTCCAGCATCATTCCATACGGTAGATGAGGAGGGACCGTTCTTCTCATAGACTCAAGTGTGGCTGGGCGAAGTGCAGGAAGAAACTGCACTTCAGCATAAATACAATCGCTTCATTAAAATTGTGATGAATTACAAGTGCAGTTACTTCCCCGCAAACTCAGCCACGTGAAGTCATCTAAATATGCATCGGTACTTTGGACTTGAATAAGCTAACTCGGGACTGGAGTCACTCCGAGTTGCGTGCCAAGAACAAGACGGAGAAGTCTGAGAGCTTCTTGACGTTGTCGCTGGCCTAGGTGAAGACGATTGGGATGGATTACAGGGCATGACTCATTGCAACGAAGGCACCAAAACTTTTTAAACAGTGTGTGTGTACTAAAGATGATGTGAGTCACAAAAAAAACACCACAACGTATCCCATCCCGGGTATTTTTCTTACCCCGACCAGAAAGTTTGTTTCTTCCTCTCTACGTGTATCCCCCCCCCCACTGCAAAATTTCCCTGGACCCCCTCCAAAGCCCTCTTTTTGTGCACTCCCCGTGAGATGCATGTTTTGTGTGTTACTGACCTAAGCAAATATGCTGCGGACTGCGTAAGCACATGCGCAACAACGGGGTATCATGTGTTGACTGCACCCCCTCCACATATGTATGGACGCACGTACGTTCACGGGCAGGAATTCATAATCGTGGGGATTACAAACGGGGTATCGCAACAATAATACTTTAATGAAGTAACCGAATCCCTTAGTGTGGATGGATTTTGCTAACATAAAAACCATTGGAGGTGACGGCCTGTGGTGAATTTATCCATCAAGTTATTTACCATGACAATCAATGTAGACGAATCAGGCTCTGGCAAAGTGAGTTGTTGTCTATTTAGGTTTCTTACTTCTTTTCCACCTTGCCAGAGAGTTGATAACCAAGGAGTAAAAATTTGAAGTTTGCCCTCGTGTGAGTCTAAGGCAACAATGTAGAGATTTTGAGTGGCGTCTTCGTATTTCATCACAATATTCCTGAGACCCCCTGTACGAACATGTTTGAGCCCCAGTGTCTGACGAAAGAGCCTCAATGTTCTCCAGGCTTCTTCTTCTCCTCCTCAAGCACAACAAAGCAGATTTATTTGCACTTTCAAGTGGGCAGATCGAATTACTTCTGCAAGGAAGTGTGTGAATTGGAAGACTTGCTTTAAATCACACCGTTGTAGACGACCCTGAGACTCACTTATGCACTGCAGCATGCAAACTTTTATGACAACAGTTTCGTCTCAATTCTGTGTGCAAGCTCGGTCAGACTGGAGGAAAGACAAGACAGAAAAAAAGAGAGAAAACCAGTGGCACAATCAAGTCTCACCTGTGAGACTGGGAAGAGGATACTTGGAGGGTCCTATTGGACCAGACTGAGACACCAAGTGTCTGATGGAGCCGCTTAGGATTAAACTGCTCTACATACGCCCAGCAAAAACCCTTCATCTGTCAGTTGATACAAAAGTTGAAGGACAACATGTATGTCACGCTTGGGCTTCACCATGCTTTTCTTTGCATAAGTCCCATCTCCCTTGCTGGTAGCTGTTTTCGACTTGAGTGCAGCAGTGCAATGAGTGTGTTATCAGCCTCATTAATCCGTTAAAGTGGGCATAAAAGAGGTCGTCACGGCCTCTAAATGAGTATTTAGGTAGAGTTCAGAGCAGAGCAGAAGTCTGCAAAATCCTGCCAACCCCCTCTCCCCCCTCAAAATCAGCCCTTGCAGATTTTGGACGCAACGACGACAACCTCGTCGTCGTCGTCGCAGCATCTCTTTTCCCCCTCCTGCTGGGCTGACACATGACTGAAAGATTTAGTGACGTGCAAATCGAGAATGAGATGCTGCCCGATGAAAAGTGACTAAACAGAAAGTTGACTTGATCCTAGCACATTTGCCAGCACCTCAGCAAAGCTTTGATCTATCTCTTCCCAGTAATTTCCCCCGTCATTCCCCCCCCCCCACTAAACATGTGTTGGACGAGTCCCTTGATTTGATCAGCTCCAGATTCTGTCCCGTCCAGCATTTGAATAAGAAAAGAACCTCTGCAAGTTTTCGTTACCGACTCCTGTTCAGACTCATGTGATACTGTATTATAGAACAAGACCGTCCGGAGAAGCAGGTGAAGATAATCTTGTAATTTGCCTGTTGCCGCTGCAACCATCTTTGGTAAATCTGTTGAAGGGCGTGGAGGAAGAGGAATCCGAGATTGGTCTCGGGCACGCCCACCTCGGGGGCTGCAGCTTCTCATTTTGGGCAGGGTGGAAGAAATTTCGTTGGACACAGGCAATTGGGTGATTGAGATAGTGACTCCATATCTGTCAAGACTCATGTTTGTGTCCGTCTGTGTGCGCTTGTGTGTCTGTGTTTGTTTGGGTGCGCGGCCTCTCTCACACACACAGAGCATCATGCGTCCAAGCCGCACAGCTAAGTTACGTTATTCATTCAGAGCCCAGAGGGTTTTTTGCACGTCCAGAATAGGTGGGGGAAAGAAGCAGTCGATTTTTATTTGAGCGTCATTCCCACGTGAGATAAACCGAGTATAGACTTTAAGGGCCGTCGCTGGCTTGGGCAAAAGCCAAAAATAAAGGTCAAAATTGGGTCTGCGATAATCATGAGGGGGAAAGAGAGAAGTTTACTGTGCCGATAAACTTCTCTAGGCCTTGGTCTTAATGGGGCCATTGGGAAGGACGGAGGCAAATGCATCATGCGGTCGAGTCATCGAGCACAAATAAATCACTGCATTAAATGGATCCTCCAGGGAAGTCATTCTGTTTCTTCTCGCCAACCTGGATGGACATGACTGACTCATGGTGGTCATGACTGGTGGAATGGGCAGGCAAGCGGTTCAAACTTGGGCCAAATTTTAAACGCATCGAACACGCGTCAAAAGTCAACTTTGCAAGGACTTCAAGTATTGTGACGCCGATTTTCTCTTGTCCATACCTGACCCGGGGGTGTTTCCTTACTTTGTTTTTGTGGCTTCTTTCTCCGCCATCTGAAAAGGATCTTCAGAGAGACCATTTGGGGACGAAAAACCCAACTGCAAGTCTATCTTGTGAAGCTCTGAAACAATTTCCCGAATGGGCCCAAAGTGGGTGGGCCTCTTTTGGGGTACGCCTCGGAAGTCCCATCAATTTTGCGTTTGGGGTCACGTAAACACGTGACCAGGGGACGGGAGCAAAGGGAGTCTCTGATGGATCACGAGCAGCTCTAATGGAATTCAACTCGTTTCTGTCGTGTCTCAAACGCATTAAACTGGCATATTTTTTTTTCTTCATCGTATGATACAGGGGACATCCATTATCAACTCGGCCGGACACGCAGGAGAGTCCCGTGCCAGTTGAGTCGTCATAAGCAATAATATAGAGATGCAGTGTTTGCTCCTGTCCCACCGAGTTGCCCGAGTCGAGTGCTCCAGTCAGTTCTTTTCTCTCTCAACCAAACGAAAAATCCAACAAGAGCAGCCTAATGAGATCGTGAATGGAAAATTACCTATTAAGATAGCATCTTCGGTAAATCACATAACACGTAGAATACATGACTGCTTCCGTTATGAGCACAAGCACAACAACTTTTTGGGGTCACTGCTGGAGACTTAGAAATGTGCAGGTTTCTTTTTATCATTCATGTCCAAAGTGAGCGCTTTAATACAGAGGCAGAAGCAAATTTTAAGCACAATTTCTTGATTGCTTAGATGATTGACACAAATTCAATCGTTGTTTACACTTCCCTCCCTCCCTGAAAAAAAATCTTTCTGTCATTTTGCTGAATTTGCGTTCTGCGGTTCAGGTTACAATGGGGCAAAGAGCTGAGGCCTCCTCTGGATAAATAGGCTCATCTCCATGGGAAATGCCATTGTTTGCCCATGGACGATACTGAGGAGACCTCGACGCATTCGATGGTTCATCGATGTTCTCAAGTCAAGTGATTTGTCTGCTCCGCCATAGCGTTTCCCTAATAAATCTGCTTGCTGCCAGCCACTTACCAACTTATCATGTCAATGGGGCCCTTCCTTGTGCTGCCATCTAGCGATGGCGGAGGCTACTTGAGCTAATGGTGGACTGGTGAACATCCTCGAGCTGTGGCAATAAAGAGAACTCGTCCTACCGCAGAAATAAATGGTGCAGCATGAGAAAGCTTAAAATTTTGGCGGGATAATGGTCAAACGCAGAAAGTAAAGGGCAGTGCAGAGTGGACAAACGTCCAGTCATGGACTCGATAGACTGCAACCACCACATGACATGCGAGTACAGCAAGTGTGAGGTCAGGCGCACCGTGTGGGAAAGAGAGGGGAAGAATAATCTTTTGTGTCCTCTCGAGTTCAAGGATTTTTACATATATTTTTTGCTTACACGAGCACGTGTGCAAACAAAGGAATGTCAAACACTTTAATCGCACAGGTGCTTTTACCACATTCTCCACTCACTCAATTTTCTCTTTGAGTTAGAGGCCAAAGAGCCCTTTTATAAAGCTCACGCACGCGCGCATGCATACGCACGCACACCAACACGTTCGCTGTTGCGCATGCGCGATTGACGACGTAGGCAGCAGCAGCAAAGCAGAGCAAAGCAAAGCGAAACTTCTTCTTCCACTTCAGCAACGGGCCAGGGGGGGAGGCCTTTCACAACAGCAGAAGAAGCGGCAACAGCAGCAGCAGGTACAACAGAGACACACTGTTCTTCTACACTCACGTAGAAAAATACAGTAGGTGCTCGGTTAGCATATGTAAGAAGAACACACAGACGGGGAGGGAGAGCAGAGTCTCAGCTGCCACTTGAGTGTATATGAACCTCACCAGTGGTCACCATGGATGGGGAGCTCTGGAAGTGGACGAATTATTGGAATGGTAACGTGTCAATGACATCTTATGCTCATATGTCAAGCTGTTCATGACGAGTCTTCATGCGCAGGCTGGCAATCTCGATGGTTCATCCTGGAGAATGGAATTCTCTCCTACTACAAGTCGTTCGAGGAGGTCGAGCAGGGCTGCAAGGGCTCCATCAACGTCTCCGAGTGCGAGATCTCACCCAACCATACGGATAACACCAGGATGGACCTCATCATCCCTGGAGAACAGGTCAGAAAAGAAGACATGTACACGTTCACGCAATGTGTGAATGTATGGGTACAAGTGTCTGTTATTGCAAGACGGCAGAGCAGTGTCACGTGATGGCATGTGGTAGCTCGTTCAAGAAGGTCTTTCTATGTAGTGAATGTTGTAGAAGGTCATAACTCATGTTACAGCTCGCACGTATGAAGAAAGCACATGTATAACAAGTACTGTAGTTGACATATGTCGTGGTTCTCGCCCTAGTCGATCTACGTCCGAGCTCGCAGTGACAAGGAGCGCCAGCGGTGGCTAATCGCTTTGGGATCGGCCAAGGCCGGGATCAGCTGTCCCCAAAGACCTAGGATCTCTTCGTCAACGTCACCGCCGTCAACGTCTTCGTCGGCCGAGTCTCTGAGGACAAAGCGCTCAGAACTGAGACTGTACAGTGACATGATCATGCAGCAGGTGCACAGCATCAAGGAGGCGGCCAAGGCTGAACACATTGATATGGAGGTAGCAGACGCAAATGAGGACGTTTCCACGATCCAATGTTGTGTACTTACGTACTGCCGCAATCCAGAAATTAGACGAGGGGAGTTCAGTGCTCTGCCAGACGTGCGACACGTTCATCTCCACCCTGGACCAGCTGCTCGTCTTGGCGGAGGCAGTTGGAGGAGTGGAAGGAGGACCAGTTCATCCTCACCACCACCATAGATCCAAGGCGAAACAGGCAAGGAATGAGCGCTTTTTCACGCAACCTTTGTTACTTCTTCTACGTCTGCTTCTTATGTACTTCTCGATGCCTCTACGGACATGCAGGTCATATCTTCCCATAAGGCCGCTCCGCAATCACGCGTGCCGAGCGACGGATCCACGAGTGGGGTCTCTCCGGGTCCACAGAACGGGTTCAAGTCTGTATTCGGGGGTGGAGAAGTCTTGTCTCAACGTCAACACTCCAGAGATTCTCGAGATATTGCCAAAAAGTTATCCTCTGGTGGAATAAGCGAGGCAGATAGACCAAGAAAGAACTTCCTCGCTTCGAATAGCGTTGATGAATTCGCCCTCCCCTTCCATGCCAACTTCCCGGATCCTGGAGAGGATGGGTTGATCCCCACTGAGGCGTTTCTTCATGCCAGTGAAGAAGCCATCAAGGTCTTTGGTAAGAATTTCCTACAGAGATTCCTTGACCAAAGTGTTTTGCTTGTGTCAGCTCAGCTCAAACAGGATCTTACCATGATCAGATTGCGAGTGATCGTGTCAAAGACTTGTTTGGACGACCTCTAACTGATGTCTGGCAGAGTAAAATAGTAGCAAACGTCTCTCTGGCTTCTCCTGCAGATCTTCTTGATGCCAAGACTTTCTCACCCATCAAGTTGGATCTTCAGGCCCACATCGTTTGTCTGCGTACCAAGCACAACTCTGACCGCACAACCTTTGCTGACATTAACTCGGTCGTGGCTTCCGAGACCGCCGACAACAAGGCCAGACTCGTGGGCTCGGCCTCGGGCGCCCTCGTCTGGCTGGCCAGGGGCTTGGCGTTCGTACATAATTTTCTGGGAAGTCTCGTCGGCAGCTCTGATGAAAATGAGTCCTTGAAGTCTTGCCTCGAGAAGGCTTACGAGGAGACCCTGATGCCTCACCATGGTCTGGTCGTCAGGAGTGTTTTCTGTGTAAGATCCCAGAGAGCTTATAACAGTTGGATATCTCTGCAATGGCTGCATGTATATTTCAGTGCTGCATAGTCAGCCATTGTACGTAAACTATGGTAGATTTATGTAGAAGAACAGTGTGAATCACGAAAATGTTGGTGGGGATGATGAAGAAGGAGGCTTGGACGGGCACCAACTGTGAAAAGGTGTCCTGATGCACAAGGAAGGGCACGATCAATCACATGGGGGAGGGTAACAAAGTTCTGTGAACGTCATACATTTTTGATATTGTCGTAGGTATTGACGACAACTATCGTTACGCGCTGTTCTTCTATCATAATCAAATCTGCTCCTGATTTTTCGTAGGTTGCCATGAAACATTGCCCCAGCCGATCTCACTTTTTGTCCTCCCTCGGTCTTCCCTCCTCGGCCATCGAGCAGGAGTTCTTCCAGACGAGGATGGTGCCTAACCTCGCGAGGTATCTGGGGGACATGGAGAGATGCCTCACGGCCCTCATGGACGTCCTCAGGAAGCACAAGCTCGAAGGCTTTACTAAGAAATGATGCCAAAATGCATCTATACAGTTTGCATGAACACCCTACCGGGAATTAAGGCCGGGTCTACACTTCCGAAATTTTCTCTAGTGTTACCCACCTGTCAAGACCTTCTTGAGACCTGAGCTCCGGTAGCGCGTACTTATCTTAAGGTTGTTGTTCTTTATGGTTCTTAGGGAGTGAGAAGTTATCTGGTTGTGATAACAGACCTAGAAGCAACAAAGAATAAGATAGTTGTAATGGAGCCTTCCCTGATCTTATAAACTTCCACACGATGCCATTGTGGAGATCTCCGACCAGTTTGAGATGGTTTTTTTGTTTTTTGTTTTCCTTAAAAAGACCGTTCTCTAATCTAGAGATCTACTTTTGCTGATTAAATTATGATTCCTGAGACCCTGTGATACTTGTCCAAAGCGTATTTTAGTACAGTGTTGTTCTCATTTGACAAAATATATCCAATCCATTGGTTGTTGAGTCGTTCCCTTACGAGCTAGAATCATACTGAAAGATCATGCTTGGTAGACAAATGAAGGTCAATAAAAAGGGGGGAAAACAACAGCTCCTCCATCGTTTTCTTCCTGATTTGAGTGGCTTTTGCCGGCAAAAGCAGTGGCAGCAGCAGCAGCAGCAGCGACAACAACAGCGGCAGCGTCGTTTCCATCAAAATGAGGGAGGAGGAGGATGTTGGCGCTTCATTAGAGATGTTACACAGATCAACTGTACTATCGAAAAGTCACAGTCGTCACAACTATAGCGACGAGTTTGCTTGTCTTATCGCGAAATTCATCATTGCGACGGGTCTAAGGGACGAAGTCCAGCCTCTTCTCCAAGCTGATGATGAAGTGGACGTTCATCCTCCGACACCGTCATGCCCGCATCGTCGTTGTCGCCCTTCCCCACTGACGCCGTCACATCGATGTCGTCCCACACGCACACACCCTCCTGTGAGAACGTCATGACAAACTTGGCCTCCATCACTAAGAAGCCCTGCGAAGTCCTGAGGGGAGGCCGTGAATTCTGACGAATGCATTCGAATAACGAATAATTTCTGCTGCAGCGACATCTCTAGGCGTTATTGAAGCACGCGAAACAACCGCTCCCACCGACAAGTTGCTACAAAAAAGAAGGACAAAGTATTAACCGCCTTTGAGGCCTTTAGACACTTGTCCGTGCCAGGATCGTTCACACTCTAGAGGTGAGATAGCCAAAATTTTAGAAAATATCACCAATCCGTGTGCAGCTTTTAACATTTTACTCCACAAAAGTGATGTCAACGAGTTGCCCGAGAAACGTTGAACACTGAGTTGTGGACGCCGGAATCGACCAAGATGTTGCTGAGCTCCGCGCAGTGCGAACAATTGTTGTTACAGGGTGGACCAAGTTGTCGTTGCCAATTGTCGCGCGCATCCGTCGGTGGGAAAAACTCCGCGCGCTCACTCGCCTCAAGCGCGCGCGCGCGCGCAATTTTCATGTACCGGCTTCAAGCTGCTGTCCCCGCTGGTGCTGCTGGCGGAACGACGGCGAGGACGACGGCGGTGGCAGCAGCAGCAGCAGCAGCAACAACATCCTCTTCTTCCACCACACAACAGACAGACTTTAGTTGCCTGCGCACAAGCTGGAGAGACAGAGACAGAGACAGAGAGAAACAAACGTGCGCGTGCGTGCGTGCGTGCGTGCGCGTGTGTCAAAGAATATTGGGTCTTGCATTGTGACACAATTTGCAAACATTGCAGGAAAAGAGAGCAGCTGCTGCTGCAAGTGCAAATACATGCGTACTGACACACACCTCAAGTCGAGTGTGTGCACCCTGTCTGCCACCGACGCGCGCGTGACTTCCCTGCGCGCGTGAGTGCGTGCCTGCGTGCGTGCGCACGTGGACTATGGTGAAACCCAGTGTTAGTGGCAGAGCTACTTCGCTTCCTACATTTTGTGTCATTTTATCTGCCAACGTAGTGAGAAAGAAGGAAGCAGAAATAAGCGCATGCAAAGGACGAGGACAACAAGGATAAAGAATCCAACAACAATGCTGCTCGCCGTCCGTCAGTGCGCATGCGCAAGAAAGGCTGAAAAACTACAACTTTTGTGACTCAACCCGACATTCGTGTGACGATGAAGCAATAGCCAAGTTTTTGCGATAAAAAATCGTCCATTTATCCTCCTTTTGAGGCTATTCGACTTTGCGTGCTCTTCTTTTTTTGTCGAGTCGTGTGCGCTTGAATGAAGCGCACGTGTGTGACTGCATTTTTAAGTACAGTTATTACCACAGTTGCAGTTCTTTCTACCTCACATTGCAGGGCTTTCTCCATTCGCTGCCGCCGCCGCCGCTGTGACTGCCGCTGTTGCTGCTGCATAATCAGCTGCTGTCGTTGGTAGAAGTTGCTGAAAGTCAGCATCCCAAAGAGCTGCTTCAGTGGTCACACACACAAAACAGTGCAAGAAAAAAAGACTTTCAACGTATTTTTCCAGCCAAAGAAGCCCGTGAAAAAGTCCACTCAACTCAGTGCACCTGCACGTGCACCTGCACCTCATTGGTCAAGAAGAGCTTCAGTGCTTTCACAGCAGAAGACGCGTGCTTCGTCATGACAAGGAGAAAGATAGCTCAAGATTGTCACATTTGTACTGAGTGCTGAGATCTTCCTGGGGAAATGACCTGTCTGGTCGAGTGAGAGAAGGAAGAAGAGAAGGTCAATGCAGCTTTCAAAGCAAACCTAAGCCAAATATTTCGTCCAAAAAAAAGGTGTGTTACTTTCGCTACCTGACGGGTGAATGTTTGAAGAGGAAAGACGCGAGCTACGTTCGGTTGTTTTCCCATATTTTCCCCGTCAACACCCAACACTGCATTGCGGCATCAGGCCTTAGATGTCCCAGAACACAGAAAGAACATGTTCAGTATCGCTTTTCAAAGAACTTGACAGGTGGCGATGAAAGTGGGATCACCTGTGCAGGTAGCGAAAGTCGCCCTCCTTCTCCCCACGAACCCCACGGACTCGCAGCTCTACCTCACGTTGACGCCGCCGCCGCCGCCGCCAAAGAAGTCATGAGGCTGACAAGAGTTGACCGGTGATGCCAACTTGTTGTTGTTGTTCTTCTCCTTCCTCCTCCTCCTCCTCCTCCTCTTCTCCTCCTCCATGGAAATTGACCGCCACGCCCTGGAGGAGTGGCAGAGGCACCAGCCCTTGTGCATCCTCTCGCTGGACCCTGCGGACAGAGCCGTGCTCAGGATTGCAGGTAGGACATTGGCATGGCCGACAGCAGCGTCGCACCTTCCTTTACTGCGAAGAATGGTGACGCTGCTTGGGCAATCTTTGTTGAAAATGTCAGGCTTGAAGCTTAAGGTGAGCTTTTACTGCCCGCGTACTGTGCTGGGTGCTAGGAAAGAAAGCCAATCCCAGCCAGTTATGAGTACTTTAAGGATTGGGGAGAACGTTCACTACAGCGAATTCTCCCAGTTAACAATACTGCGGAGGACTTTTTTTTTTCCAGAGTCTCACTGAAAAAATTTCTCGCTGTTTCAACGAGGCTTCAGTTTCGTTCAAAGTAGCACAATGAATCTCTCAAGTTTCCGCACTCAGGTGGTCAAGTAGACAAGGAAATTAATCTGGCGTTTAACGACGATTCCATGAATCACACAGGCCCCTGGGCCTCGTGAGGCCTCCTCGATAGACGTTATCTTCCTAAACGAGAGAGAGGAAGAAGATTCTACGATTCTTTATCTTCACTGCTAATGCTAATTCCTAAAATCCCACTTTCATAAATAAAAGCATGCGCTACAAGTGTTTGCTGTTGCAGACAAGATATAGGAATTCTCCCGCACGTCTTACACATGTCACGTCTAGTCGAGGGGCCTGCGATTGCCCGGCGGGAGAGCTCTGTTTTACTGCAGTTTATGAGTGCGTGTGCGCGTATCATCCCTTATCCATATTCATGAGGCACAGGCAGGCCCCAGCTAGGCCCAGGTCCGGACTCACGTCCAGTCGGGCCTTGCTGAGGGCCTCGTAGGCAACGGAAAACATGATCCGCATCGAAGTCACACATTTTCTTCTCTTCTGTACCAATAATGAAGATGGAAAGGCTTCTCCTCGTCTCGCTCCATTTGAACCTAAGTGGGCCCAAAGTAGGCCTAAATAGGCATCCACCACGCTTTTGCAAACAAGACGAAGAGGAAGAGGAGGATTGTGGCAAGCTGTTCAATCACAATTTGAAATAATAACCACGTGGAGGAGAGTGATGCTGATGTGCCATCGTGAGGCTGAGTCTTTTCTTCATGATCGTCTGTTGTGTGGGAGGCACAGCAAAAAAAAGGGTTGTGAATGAATTTTCTGGCTGCGCAAACAGTCTTGTCTGATTTCCTTATGAGATGGGAGAGAGAAGCTTGTGGAGAACAAAAAATCCAGTGAGGAATAAAAAAAAGCCCTCTCTTCTGAGATTATGTTAATATTAGGTCAGGAGGTTTAAGGCACAGGAGAATGACAAAGATGAATCTATTCACCCTTCCTTCCCGCTGCAAGTGCCTGGGGCAACGTTTGCGTACACATTAATAAAAGGTGTACGAAACGTTGAAAGTCATCTTAGGGAGCGTTTGCAATACTCTGCCTGCAACAAGAAACACTTTTTTCGTTCCCCCCTCCCCAACTGACCTGCTTGTCTTTTTCTTTCCAAGGAGAAATCTTCTTTGCATATTGCCAAAATTTTATCGGCGGCTGCGAGGGGAGGGGGGGGGGAATTAGAAGGCCGAAAGCAGGTTGACATTTCCCTCAATTTCAAGGAGAGGGGGCAAAAATGAATGACCTAAATCAAATCTTCGCACGGGACAAGACAGAAACTCCCTCGCTCTTCTGCGTGTTTGTCTGTGTGGGGGACACGACAATATCAATAATAACAACAAGCTGTTCAAAGCTTTCCTTCCACCTGGAGAACAGAACAACTTATGTGTATATGCAGACAACCACTATTGCGAGCAGTCGAGCTGAATGGCGAAATGACGAGAGGAATCAGAAAGTAAATTTTTCTCCACAAAAAGACGTTTGTTTCCCCCCCGAGGGGGGGGGAGCTGTTTTCACAGGTGCCCAGGCCTGAATTTACACTAGGCCTTTTCATGTATACAGTGGGCCTTCTGACCACAACATCAAAGAAGCTGCAGCTGCTTTTTTTATCCTCTTTCTTCTGCAATCTCAGACCTTTTTTTCTCTCCTCCTCGCCCGAAAAGTCTGTTTGGGAGGCAGCGACTTCACAGATAATTTTGTGACGTCTTCAGTCTAGAAAATTAAGAGGGAAGCGAGGGAGAAAATGTAAAAGAGGTCGTTGGCTGCATCCTCCTGTTTTCGGGTCAACACAATGGGAAAAAAGAAAGAAAAACTTTATGTATCGGGGAATCGATTCGCTTTGGCTCTGCTGCCAATTTCACCTGCCTCCTCTAAAGCCGCGCTTGCACGGTCGAAATCGTGGCATTGAGCGATAGGACGCAGATTCTCTTGCCTGAAAGTTGCGCGGGCGACTCGACCTTTTCTTGTCTCGGGCTGCCCGCCGACAGACACAAGGATGCGTGGGCAGGTCCGGCCCATTCGAACTCCGCCCGGTGTGACCGCGTCTTAAGATCGCTCCAAATTTGCATCAGCGTTAAACAGGCCCTAAAGTCTGTGCGTAGTTTGCAGGAGCAAAGCAGTGATCCATCAAGTTCACCCCGGCCTCTCTATCTACAGTGTGTAGCCCCCCTAAAAAAAAGGGGGTCCGACGCTCTCGCTCTTGTGACTGTTTTACCCCTCAAACTTAGGTTTTCTTGTGCCCCTGTCCACCCCCCCCCTGACCTCCTTTAAATTCCTCTGTTTACACATTGCCACACAGGATGTTTGACTCACACTGTACGCACGCTAAGAGCGTTTTCGTCGAGGCCTCCACTTTTACGCATCACATTTTTTTTCCTTTTTTGCGAGCAATCGAAAATATACGATGAAATTTGACGTAAAACGCAAATGAGCCGCGACTCCCAAAATGTCTTTGAAAATTTGCAGCAGTATAAATTTCGCGGCCGTGACGTCTTGGGCATTTTTTGGCTCCTGCGCGAAGCAGGCAAAAAAGTCGGATAAATTTTCTTCCAGGAGGCATGGGGAAAAAATAATTAGTGTCAATGAATGAGAGAGGTCAGAATTCTTCTATCTTCTGGGTCGTAGCAAAAATGGGACAGAATTTGGGCGAGTGAGAACGTGCCCAAAACAGAGGGAATGAGAGCCTTGGCTCGACCTGGGCCTGCGTGGGCGTGAGGGGCAGGAGCAGGAGCAACAAAGTTCAACAATTTGGCATCAATTTCGATGGGGGCCCCATTTTAATGCCTGCTTATGGGCATTGGGTTGGAAGCACTTAGCAGACTACAACGCGGCCTCGCAGCCTCAAGTTTTCGTTTCTTTTTCACCAAGTCAGTTTGTGTGATTAAATCGAGACCACCCAGAGTTGAAGTCAAAGTGTCTCATCATCACCTTCCATTAACTGTTTGTTCCCCTTAGTCCCAAGTGGCCACGGTTATGGCAGAAAGAGAAAATTCTCACCAACGTTTGGCATTGGCAAATATTTTCTTAACTTTTTATTTTGTAAAAAAAAGAGGAAAAAACACTTTGGCGTGTGTGAGTTTATCTTGGTGGAAAATGTGCAAATGTAAATTCTTGAGCCTTGGTCCCAGCACGCTGAGTTCTTCCTTGGTACAGGGTGTGCAGGCCAGCAGAACATTGGCCTTCTCGTCTGATGTGGAAGAGGACGCCATCAACAGGTGTGTGTGGGAAGTTTGATATCTCACGAAAATTATGTACACATGTATTTTCATCTCCGTCCTCACCCTGATTGTCCGCGAAGGACAATGAGACGAGAGTGACGTTGACATTGGTCCCTGCGAGCTTGTCTGTCCCTGGACTTCACAAAGTTTAGAGCAACAAGTGCCTTTTTTTCGGACCAAAATGTAAGACAGTTGGCATCACAACGACGCCCCATGTTTTGCTAATTTATATCTTGTACACGTGCAGTGCAATGTGTGCCAAAAGGGGCGCTGCTTTTTAATCGCACCGCATACGTTAGTGCGATTAAAGAGACGTGAATTGGCCGGCACGAAGTACCGTGAACTGCGCATTGCTGGAGCCTCTCCAAAACAGATTCGCAATAAGCCCGAGTGCAGCAAGAAAAATGTGCTCTAAATCGTGCTCTGCAGCAATTTTAAGTCCTCCGCATTAATGCAAATGGCATGATGAACTGAAGTGCCTGGGATGACTTTGAATCTTTCTGATGTTCTGAAGGGCGAGACACTCGGACACCTGAAGGGTGGCAGGCACACCCCCAAGGAGATTGCGGTCTTCACCGACAGACCCGTGTGTAGGGTCAGAAAGGAGAGGGGATGTTGGTAGCCGACATCAATCTGGAAGGCCCCACACTGTGTCTGTCAGGTCCGATCAGGAGAGGCTGAAGAAGACAATTGACAGTGAGATGAAGCTTAATTACCCAAAATTGGCGAATATAATGGATGTATCGGTGTCATCTGCAAAGAGGCTGGCAAAAGAGCTCCTGTTGAAGAGCTGCCGCGGCCTTGTTTGCAATCAAGGGACAGCATCTGTACCGGTCATGCAAGACAATAGCTCTGTTGGAGTGGCGTGAGGATAACAGCAAGAAGATTTTGCTCTGGTCAGATGAGAAGCTGAGTTATCCGGACGAAGCCTTCAATCGGCAGAGCAATCTGTGTCTGATTGGTATAAGTTGCACGGATCTGGTGGTGACGCATCTCCTGTGTGTCGTGGGGCGGACCAAAAAGTGCCAGTCAGTGCGTATGTTTGGCCTGGTAGCATCAGATGGTCAGGTCATGCCACCTGTCATTTTCGATGCTGAGGAGAGGGGGAAAAACCTACATGCCCAAGGTTCTCTGGCAAGCGAGTATTTGCGTGGATATGAGAGAGGTATGCGCTGGGCCGAGTAGTCTCTATGCAGAGCTGAGCCACTGGTGCACACCCCCTAAACCCTGCGCGGCGTCTCTGCCCTGAATTCTTTGGCCCGGGATTGCAAACTCGCCAGATTTTGCATTTTGGTCACAGCTTCAGGCTACAATCAGTGATACTCCCTGTAAGAGCCAAAGGGAGCTTATTGGGCAACTAAGCATCGCTGGTTGACATCTTGGAACCTGAGCATGTCACCCCAAGCCGCCATGCGGGGCTGAAGGGGCTGCTTTGTTGTGGGGGGATTGTTGGCGGCCTCATTCGTAGGGACGAGGAGCACCTGGACAAGTGGGACGAAGATAGTCCGTGTCAGTTGCCTGTGTAGATTTGACTTTTTGGAATAGGAATAACTTTGTTGCGGATATGATGGTGCAGTTGAGATGTGTGACAGATTGTATGGGGGTTACCTCACCCTATTCCTAGAAACGAAGGCCTGGAGCTCCTGGCCGAAAAAATTTGGTATTTTTTTCACGTGTTTTGCACCATGACCCATTGAGACTTCAAAATTTGGAGTGGGTGACTTGGCAACAGCTTATCAATGCCCATGTTGTGGCAATTTTGTTACAACAATAGTTCAAGTGGAAGCTTTGTACTGTACGCATGAACATGTGCAACTTCATTAAGATCATTCCAGTGATCAGAGCGTCACCGCAAAGCTTGACGTCATTACACGCTACTTCTGACACGCTAATACAGTGGAACCTCTGCAAGAATCGGGGAATGAAGAATTAGGTTACATTATTATTATGGGGAGGTTCCACTACTCCCGAACGAGAGTCCATGTTTAGGTAGTCCCCAGGCACCTTGATCGGCCATTGCCAGAACAGCTTAACCGCATTCTCTCTGAGGTGTGTCGAGGCCAAGATGTCGAAGGCCTCTCTGGCCTTCTTCCATCGATCAAACGACACTTGGCAAGTTGCTGGCAATCATTTTTCTGTGTCTGGCAACACTCGGGAGGTTCTTTCCGAAAGGAAAACGTGTTCGTGTTAGTTATTTGGTGGGAAAAGCACTTGCATTGGTGCAGGCTTCGCGCTCCGGAGGTCACTGAACCTCAGCCAGACACGACTACGAAAGCTGGCAAGTCTGTGTTGTACAAGGTCGACATCGAGTGCATGGCTGCTTGTGATGTGGCTGAAAGAGCTGTCACCGTATGGGGTAGCTCGGTTAATCCCAACACTTATGTTCTTACGTGTATAGCATGATCGTAGCAATCACGGCCTCGGCCAGGAGGAACAAATCAGGCTTTGGGGCTGCAACAAAGCAAAATGTAAGTGTCTTTTTTTATTATTTTGTTCTTTTTTGACAGTTTTCAGAAGAGGGAAAAAATATCGACGGATTTGCCTGGTAGAAAGTTTGTACACATCCCACCCAGTATGATAATTTTTAGCTGACAGCTTCCTGTGCCAGTTTTTCAACTCCTCCCTCAGTTATATTGGAGAAAAAGAAATTAGCTCGTTTTCTAGATTTTTACGAAGTCGGAGAAAGAGAGATTCTGTGGGAGGTTTCTTGACTCAATTTTGTTGAGTGAAAAAGTCTCACGCAGGGGAGAAACGCGTGGGGTTGCACGGGGGGGGGGGGGGGGAAGGGGTAAAAATCTTCCACATCTCGAAATTTATCGTTTCCGCCGCGATTTCTCAGAATATCGTACATTGACAAGACAAAGCTTTTTCTTTCTCTCTTCCTCATCAGCAGGGGAAAGTGGAAGAGGTTAAAAAAATTGTCTAGCAGAATCACAGAAAAAAAGGGAGCAGCAACGTTCCATTGTGTCGAGTCACGTCCAGTCAGTGCGGACTTGAGGGTTGCTTGGTGATCATCATGACTTGAGCTTTTGCTCGAGCAGAGTTGCCACACTGTTGTCACCAGACCCTGGTACACAAGCCGTGCTACTCATCTCAGTAGAGTGGAAGCTTGGGATGTCTTGTCTCTCTCTCAGACCGATACGCAGCCAGCAGCAGTGTAGAATTGCAGTGGCCGCTGCTTATAGCGGCCTCAGCGCTTGGGCAGTTCTGTCGAAGCCGGAGGATGCACTCAGAGGCAGCTTCCACTGTGCCTATGTACTGGTGCTGGCTGCGTATCGGTCTGACAGACAAGATATCCGCGCGCTAGCGCAGTGACAGTGCTGACTGGCGACGTACGTACGTACGTACGTTCATGCAGTGCAGCGCAACGAGAGGAGTCCCGGACTGCGCTGATTTAGCGAGGCAGCGCGGATGAAGCTTCCAGTGAGTGAGACTGGGGGTGTTGGAGCAAATTGCTGGGGCAGATTTCCACCCTGTGCGCGTGCGTGGAACTGAATGCATTAGCATGACAAAGCTGCCTTGATCAAAACCCTTCATTTCCTGATAAGGTAGAAAGTGGCTTCATATATTTCTTTTTAGGAAGTCCCTGATAAAGAGAGTGAGGAAGAAGGAGTCCTCATCTCATCAGTGAATCAAGGCTGAGTTGATGAATTGTCTCAGAGAAAGACATGAAATTCAGGTCCAACGCCTCAAGTTGCAACTTGATCCGAGAGAAGCGAACGAAATTTCGCCCGAGATTTGCATCTCCGTGCGAAAATCTGGCACCGTGGGCGAACCCGTGGACGCGAAGGTGTCGGTCACGCTCTTGTCGGGGTCCGAGCAGCACTTGCCGCCGTCGCCGTGCACGTAGTAGGACCGGCTGATGGCGACTCTCCAGTCGCCACCTCTCTACTGCTCGGGCACGCGCGGGCAGTGTTGGCGCTGGTGTGTGCACACGCACACAGAGAATAGTTATTTGGTAACAAGGTCTTTTGGCTGCTGTCCCTCTTAAGGTGCGCTCACACCGGCCATTTTCCTTCCTGTTTCTACGACCGACGCGCGTCAGGCAGTCTGAACTGGCAGATTTCCCCGGTGGAGACGAACCCTTTCTTGAGAGTGTCACGTGTAGGCTTTGCCAAAGTTCCGCCCGGGCGAGCGCGTCTTCAACTGCTTGATGCTGCTGTTGTCGCACTTCAGTCGAGTTTTTTGCGTCGATAAATAACGCTATCAAAGCAAAGCAGCAGAAGTTGGCATCATTTCAAGACGATTTTCATTTCTCATCTTCTTGTATAGGTAGTGGCAAAAACAGTTCGCGAAAATATTTTTGCTGCGCGCGCAAAAACTCGTAATTTGCACACTCAAGAGATTCCCCGCATTTCACGCGCGCTTCCGGAAAAGGAAGTCCGACTTGGTCAGGGGTCATTGCACTGAGAGAGACAAATCTATCAGACTCAAGATGCCCTTCGTTTATTCACTTCGCTATTTACTCATTTATTTTTTTATTGATGCAGCCCGTACAAATCCTTCATCTTCTCTCCACTTAAGGCTGTAATAAGACAATGAACGAATAAAACGTGACATTTCACGAACTGAGGCCAAAAAGTCTCAAACTTCTTCTTTGCCAACCGTATTAGAAGAGGGAAAAGAGAAGTATATAAATTACAAGCCTACACACATTGCCATTCCCCAGAAAATGAGGCCACTCCCCTAATCACATATCTTGCGGAGTCTTTTGACCCTGCAACGCCCTTACAAACGGACAGACAGACAGACAGACAAACGGGAAAAAATGGGCACTTTTTCAGCCTGGAAACTGGAGGTGAATAGAAATTGCGCGGTGTTTCCGGTCTTTGCTGCAATGCAGACAGCAAAGTAGTCATATCAACGACAGTTTCAATTGGACATGATGGATTAAAACTTGGTGTATCCTCCTGCCTCAATCGGACAATGAACGGGAGCAGAGGTCAAGCTGGCAGCACTGAGAGGTCCCAGTTGTCGGCGGCGGGGGACACTTTTTTCCAGCACTCGTAGTAGATGTCTGGCAGAGACCAAAAGGCAGGAAGCAACGTTATTATTGTTATCGCGAAACTGAATATTTGAGGAGGGAAAAAGCCCACCTGCCTTTTCTGTTACCTGTTCATTTTTCCTCTCCTTCTCAGTTGTGACTTCGCGGATCGATAATTTTGCCGGCAAAATCGTGTGTGTGTGAGGGGGGGGGGACTTTGATCGGAAGTTTAGCTGGACTTTTTTCCCCCTTTTTCCACAGCTTCGATGCGGGAATTTCCCAACCAACGTCGTGTGTTGTGTACATCATAGCTAGAGATCGGATTCGAATAGCAGTCCAGACTCAGCCGAGCAACTCCTCCTACAGTGCAATTTTTGACGTTCGTCCAATGAAAGTTGAACGATTTTATTTCTTTGTTCTGGCAGTCTAGAGATGTCTTTAGGTGAATGAATCTCTGCTGGAAATGCTGCGATCCCTCCTAACGGAGAGTCTGTAGAGTAAAACAAAAAGACTCATCCATTGCTGTGCAGCATTCTAGAGGTGGAGGGATCGAGAGGAGTCACGCATGTGTGTACGTACATGAAGCTAATTCCAAGTCAAGTCTGTTTCACACACACAAAAAGAGTCAGACTCGCTCGCACACGCGCACAACGTGGCCTGAAGTGCGCGCGCCCTCGCGCACAGGTAGGTTAAACGAGTAGCTAAAACGAGACTGATTAAAGAGTCACTCACACACACACGCACACACACACACACACACACACACACATACAGGGAGACCTAACAGATATGCACGCTCAGCCAAGTAAGCTTCAATTCATTTTATGTTGATTATGCACAGTGTGGATCCACAAGACGAGGCTCATGATGACCGACAACTCGTTGTCCAGACTGGTGCTCCCGGTCGAGGCGGCAGAGGTCAGTGGATTTCTCAGAACCACTTGCTCACACTTGAAAACTTGGTCAGAATTTTCCACCCAGGATGCTATATGTGGATGACACTGTACTGTATATACACTCCCTTCTTTTTCAAGCATTCTCTGCGGTCTCGCCGAGCGTCTTTTTTTTTCCAACGCAACTCAGCTCTTCTTCATGGTAATGGAACGGATATTCAAGGCCAGCAACAACAAATAACAGGCCTTATCCTATCTTGCCTGAGGCCTGACTCAACCAGACAGACGTGGAGCAGCTTTTAAGGACACTTCGTCGTACCCCAGTTGAGCGTGTACTAGACTACTGCATTGTCTGGTCAGGCAATCCGCTTGAAAAGAGCGGGAAAAGAGGTAGGACCTGAATAATCTTATCCGACTGTTGCAATCGCGCAAAGTGCAGCAAGAGGATTGCTGAAAGGTTTGGTCCTACTAGACAAGAGCAAGAAAAGAAGTTCCACTTTGGCCCAATTTCACTGCTGATTCGAGGCAGCTGAAGACTTCGTTGTTGGGGTCAGACCCTCCCAGTTCGGGGTGGCCCGCGAAGACACTCATTTTGCATATCTAGCATGACTGGTCTTTTTCGCACACGTTGAATTGCGAGTGGAAATCTTTCAATCACGTGCGTTCTCCCCCCTCTCTCTTTGCATGAAGCAAGCTGCGATTGTTTCGCGCTCTGCATGGCAAATTTGGCAGTAGCCTTCATATGATTACAGGGCGTTTCCCTCATTTTGTGCCAGCCAACTAAGCTACTAAACGTCCGAAAAACTCGTCAGCTTTTTACTTCTTTTTTTTTGGACTCTCAGGTGAGGCTGGCTTCTCGCTGCATCGAAATAAGCTCCGAAAAATGTGTCTATTTTTGACACAAAAGAGGTTCCATAACGAGAATCTAGGCCAATGAGTTACCGGGGGTAGAAGAAGATCAGGGATGTTGCAACAGCCCTTGAAAGAGACTTAGTTCAGGCTGAATTGGAAAGGTCAGATAGGAGAGACACATATTCCTGTCCCCAAGGCCGTCAAGAGGTGACCGCTGGAGAAGATTTTTCAACGAGAGAGAAAGAAATGACCTTTTTTGTCCCCTCCACCCTGTGAGTGAGGGCGAGGAGGGAGTAGGGGTGGGTCATCTTTCAACATTAGCACACAAAAATGAGGTTATCCAGTGTGTAAAGGTTCATGCACTGGAAATTGAGCTGTAGCCGCCCGAGCAAACTGCGCAACTGATCTCCGTCATGCACTAAAAGAACTCCGCACTGGAGAAAAATAATCCACCACGGAATTGGAGGTTGCGCGACTGCGCCTGGCTTGATTACTCCATTCCTACCTGAACTGCACAGGTACTGAGGGAGGTATAGAGCACCCCTACGAGCGTTGCTCCGTTCAGAGAGGAAGTGAATTAACCTGCAATTTGGACCGGTGCTTTTGCGGCCATCTACGTGCAGCGAGTGCGTTGTTGCTTGGCCTCCTTCAGACTTTTGAAGAGTGTTGCAGCTCCTTCACAGTCTCGGCCAGACCATGTGCGAACATGACGCTCTTATTATTGCAGCAAATTTTCTGTGCAACCTTTACCAGTCACTTGCCTCATAACTACATATGTTTTGCCTAGCTGAAGTCGATGGCCCTGAGGGTGGCCACTGCTGTTGCCATTGGAATGCATGGCAAGCACAGTCTGCCAATGAAAATATGCAACATGTTACATGAAGCTGATCGGGACTCACCGGGAAAAGAGCATTGGCGACTTGACCAAGATCTTTTTGGCCGAGCAAGAATCCCGTCTAATGGGGGGATGTTTACATGCAAAGCAGATAAGGCTGAACTAGTTTCAATACAAGGTCTCTTGTTTGCATTTGCCCTTTATCAGCCAGACTTGATAATTTTGAATACATGGCGGGAGAACCTGTATAAGTGGTCTCTGGTCATGAAAGTGATTGTGGAACAATGCTCAAGTTATCATTCGAAATCAGGTTATTAGAGTGGCCCATGAAGTAGGAGTCGATGCTGCGGAACCTCCCAGGAATAGTAAAAGCCTCCATTGATTCCTGCTGACGCTACTGTAGTGTGCAAGATATAAATTAGCTGAACACTTTGCACACGGAAAGAGACATTTGTGTGAGCTGCTGTAGACTGAGCCATGCACAACCAGAGCGATCGTGTGTACAGCAAGTAGTAATAATACTTCACAGAGATTTTGTGCGACATCACCTACTCTCATTGTCTATTGCAGACAATCAGAATTAGGGCAGAGATGTAAATGAATGAATGCAATTTTTTTTATGAGTTCCCTTCCACACGCACCCACCTGTTTATGCTATCATCTTTGAAGCTCCCCAGCCCAGGTTAGAGGGGAAGGCCAATGTTAAGTGAGTTCACACAGTAACAATGGACGTCTTGGGAAAACTGACACGTTGAATAGAAAGAAAAGAAAACAATCGCCCTGTTTGGGTGATCTGGTGCCAAAGTGGTGCCAAAATGGAGCAGTTTGGCGTGGTTTCTCTGCGCTGTCAGCATTTTCTTCTGATCCCAGTAATTAGTAGTCAAATTCTTGCATGGCTTTGAGTACCTCAACCGTGCGTGTTCGTAGCACTGATCCAACTCTCTCTTTTCCAAGCACTTCGGCATGCTCTTTCTCTCTCTCTCTCTCTCTCTCACACACACACACAGACACACGAGTAATTGTTCTCCTGCTGCCTCTCTTGACACTCGTGGAAGTTGCGCAGCCAACGGAAGCTGTGTTTTTCCCATCCGTTGTGTCAGGGCATTAAAGCGCATGACCCCGAGACCCTCCCCAAGAAACAGGCCTCACCTGGGCATGACCCCGGCAGAGCAAACGAACCTTTTAATACCTTGACGGCGACAACAACAACAACAGCAGCAGCAGCAGCAGCAGCAACAACAGCTACTGAATTTTGCCGTTTGTTTCTAAATTTCTTACTCTTGTGCAGAGAGAAAAGATTCCACTGCTTTGGGGGTTTCGAAGTTTCGTTGTTTGGACAGACTGCGGTGCTTGTGTTTTTTAGTGGTCCATGCTCGTGTACGGTTCACCAAGTCACTCATATGAGCAGCAGAATTTGCTGCTGCTGCTGGCGTTGCCGTTAAAGCCATAGGAAAGTCAGTTGTGTGTTGGTGCTCGCCAGAGTGAGTAGCGGAGGGACCTCGGCCAGACAGTCAAGGGACACTAATCTCTCTCTTATTGTGTCGTTGTCGAGTTGCCGTTGTCCGGTCGAGCATCCACAAAGTGTTGTGGTCACTCAACGACACGCCCGAGGGGGGGAAGAAGAGCTACAACTTTTTGTTTTTTCGCCAAGTGCGTCTTTTCCCTTCAAAGAGGGAAAAAAACACCGTTTCTTGCCAGGCCCGAGTGTGGCTTCCCACATTTTCGATCAACGCGCATAGGAGCAATGACGTCCTGACTCTTGCAAAACACCGCCGAAAAATTTTTTTCGAAAAGAAAAAAAAGGGGGAGACTGAAAAAAAAAACCACATTCATGTGGCCAGAGCTAACGCAAGCGCACATACAGAGCACACGCGCGCACGACCTTGAGACAACGAAGAAGTGGATGTGTGAGTGTTTGAAAAAAAAAAGTCAACTTTCACCGTTTTTTTTTTGGCTGCGCACAATTTACTGGAGAAAAAAAAATGTGATTTGTCAAAGCTTGTGCTAAATGCTTTTTGACCGATAAGTGTCAGCGCGCGCGCCCTGGTTTATTGTGCGCAAAGCTTCACAAATACAATTTTCCACCAAATTTTGCTCGTGGTAAGTACGAAAGTGCCTCGTGTCCTTGCCTTGATTTTCCTGGCAAAACTTTGCTGCTTTTTCTCCGTGCAAAAAGGTGCGAGGAAGGAAGATTTCCTAATTTTCTCAGATCTGATAACATCAGCAGCGCTTCGAACGAGTGTGAAAAGCGTGACAGAAGTAGCGTTTCTCTTCCTTCACTTGCATTTTTGCCCCCTCCCCCGAAATCTTGGCAAAGTTTAGCGTTAATTAATACTAATTAGTAGCACTGATCACACATGCTGCAGCAGCAGAACCCTGTACTTGGCACAGTACTTGGTACTTACGTACCATTTGACTCCTGAATGCTTGTATGATAAAATCAAAAACCGCCCACAATTGTCATAGCGATCAATAGCGATCAATGCAGCGATTAATATGAAACTATGATCCTTATCAAGTGCACTGTGCGCTACATACCTGCCAAGAGTAATACTGTAAGACTTACTGAATTTTTGGAAATTACACCCAGGTGTAATGTAATCTTGAGCTTCATCCTGTTAAAATTCTGTTTTCCTGGCCCACTACAGGGCACAAAAATGCTGCCTTCAAGAGCATTTAGGTGCACTGCACATAGTACACGGACTTCCCCTTTTTGTGCACTCACACTCACACGCATGTGCCGGACACTTTATTATCGTTAAAAACGTCAGAAATCGAATGGAACCAAAATCAACACGAGCGACGAGCTGACCTTTAAAACCCGGACTTTCGAAACACGCTGTAGAACTTTCATTTGTGGCCACTCGGACTATCAACCGTGACTACTGAAGCACCCTGTGGAGCAGGGAGCCTCTCAGAGGATGTGACATGTTTTTGGTGCTAGCAGCAAAACAAATTTTAAAGCCAGACTCAGGCACACACATGCAACACACATCCTTTACATTTGACTGCAGCGGCACTGTTTTCTGCTGTGAGAGGCCATACGGGCTGCCTCAAGTTGTGCATGTACAAACCTCTCGTGCCATGGCGGTTGCTTAAGACCTGCCTTGCTATGTTGAGGCCCCACCTCTTCCCCAAATACTGCAATTTGAGGGAACTTCTTTGGTGAAACGTTGGTCAGCAGCAAAATTGATGTTTTCATTTGTTTTCGAGGCTTTGCTGGACTCTCCTCCATGTTTTTATTATTATTATTAAGACAATAAAGATCCCTCATATAGACGGTGAAGCTCTACTTTTGCACTGGAGATTGTGGCGAATGCTGTGGTTTCTCTCTATTGGTGGCTGCCTCCCTGTGCCATGTTGGTTTATGATGACTCTTGACAAATCTATTTTTCACTACATAATCACACCAAAAGTGAGACAGGCGTGTCCGCAGCCTCGAGAGGCCCGACCAGAGCAGATCCACGCTCTTCCTGTCACAACTTTTTCAGTCGCTCGCGCGTCGTCGAGCTGTGAAGGTTTTCTTCCCCCTCCCTCCATTTTAAAGGGGAAGTCTGTGAACAACTCCAGGTGCTGAGACGGTTTCATCGCAGTCAAGAAGACAATGAAGAAGAGTGAAAATAGGTCGTGCCTTGACCTGACTGACTGATGTTTGACATTGAGCAGTTGTCAAATAGACTCAGCAATGCATACACCTGTGTCACCATTGACACAAGCAGGAAAAAAAAGAGGTGAATGTGACTAACTTTATCCTGTGTTAGCTGCGAGCGCCAGCGGGTGCAACAACAACTGCTGCTTCCCCTTCAGCAGGTAACACTTCGTTCACTGCTCTCGTTCAGCTGTCCTTGACAAAAACGCGCTGATGTGAGTATTAATGGGGAAAATGTAGTTGAGTTGAGTGAAAAAATATACAGCATCGCAACTTGCAAAAAGAAGAGACATTTTAGCAAGGAGTTTTGAAACGTGCAAGGTTGCAAAATTTCTGCAATTGGCAATGGGAGACACAGAACTCTCCTTACAATCCTTTTTTGCTGCAACTGTAAAATCATCAGTGTGTCTGTCCTTGCAGCAGCAGCAGCAGCAGCAACAACAGGAAGCTGCTGTTTCCGCTCCCTTCGAGCTGTCACGCAACTTGAGCCAATAAGAAGTGAACAGCAATGAGTGATAAAGGCTTTCCTCGTCTTAGTCATGGATGCACGTGGAAAGCCTAGAAAGCAGCAAGGAAAAAAAAAACACCTGTTGATTCACTCTTTATCTGCAAGCCTCACCTGCTCAGGTAGTCCGATTGCCTCGAGACTCGACGAGACCAAGCTACTCACAGTCACAATGACTGCTTTGTTCAGACTGCCTAAGCTTGTCGACTAAGGTTGTTTTAGTCGTTGGGACGAAGAGACGCGCTGAATCGCGTGGATCAGTACAAGTTCAGGCCTGGCCTCGCAAAGAACTTCACTTACCCTTGATCGTGTCTGGCCGAGTCAATGGTAGCTGATTTCATGCCGGCTCACACACAGAGAGACAGGAGAGACATTAGTATTCGGACGCATGTTTGAAGAGAAACACGTGCACTTTGGCGGATTTCGTGAGTGATTGAGAAGAATTAAAGCTTGTTTTTTTGTTAAGAAGAGGAGCAAAGAGTCCTTGAGAGACCAGCAAGAACATAGAACAGGAGTGGTCCAGAAAGAAGTCATGCCAGTGACAGGTGACGCAACAGAACTGTCAGCCAGAGCTATTCCTCGCTCGTGTGTCAATTGTTCCACCTGGCAGACGATTCTGGAAGTGATTTTGGTGCAAAATTAACAACTACAATGGATCAACTGAAAATTACTTCAGTTTTGGTTGTTGCCCCTGTTCAAAACAGAGCGCTTCAATGGTGACGGAGTTGAGTGAACACGAAGATTTGGTTTCATTTTGCTTATCACCTTAGGCCTATCAGCGGCCACACCCTCGACAGCGCAATTCCGAGGTCACTGGGTCGAAAAAAGGCCTAATTTTACGCTGCTAAAAGACAACATTTCATAAAATCAAGCATAATCAACAGCTGCGGAGAAAGGAGAAAAAAAGCCACGTAAATTACGTCACGCTACATTGAAGGAGTCTCCCAGATCCCTGGATGTAAGTCATACGAGCGCAGTACATAGAGCAAGACAACCTCCAATTATCCGTCTACCTGTTAGCAGCAGCTCGTCATCGTTGAGGCAAGCAGGGTTTTTCGACAATCTTTCGAAATGGCCTCCTAAAAAGGCTTTGGTATTCTTTGCAATCAACTTTTTCGGAGCAATAAACTGTGTTTGCTCTTTGACTTTAAAGCATCCGCCAAGTAGAAAAGGTGATCTTTGAATTGAGGTATTTTTATTCCTCATTTCCGCTTCTGAAGCTCGGTCGAGTCATGCAAACGCATTTGGATGTTTGCACTTTTTTCTCGCTTCTGCCAGGTGGAGAAATTGATTGAGTCAAAAAGGTCACGATAAGGTCATGCCGGTCAGGTATGTGTCAAAGTAATCGACCATGACGTCGTAGAAGAAGAAGAAAATGTCACTGGACGACATCTTCGTGGGCTCCGCTCCACCTCAGTCGGGGTGCAGGTTTCACCGGGTGTCCCTGGGGGTGAACCCCAGGGACCGGAGCCCGTTGGTGGAGTGCAGCTCGAGCCCTGACCCGATCCGCTTCTCGGACCAGAATTCCTCCTCCTCCTCCTCTACCGAAGGTTCCAGTGGCTCCCTGAGCCCGGTGCTGGCCTCTGAAGTCCGGAGGGTCCGGCGACCCCACCACCAGACCCCGTCGGGCAGCGAGAGTTGTCTCCAGGTGCTCTTGACCTGCGGGAAGAGTCAGCATCCAAAGAGGAAGAGGAGGAACAGCACCGACGACTGGAGGTTCTCGGTGGTCCCGAGCCCCCGGATCAGGCCCAGGGACTGTGACGAGGTGCCCGATGAGTTCAAGAGAGCTGGGATCGGACTCTGCTTTGAAGGTAGGGCCGAAGAAACTGCGACTACTCGAGATTCTGAATCAAATACTCCCTTCTAAAGAAACGCTAAAGTGCTCTGAGTACCGTGTGGTTCACAAAAGCGACTTCTTTTTGCCCCACACCCTCGACGAGTGCGTACGGCAGGCACTGTCTGACCGAGCCGCGAATGTCGCGGACGTTTTCCGTGAAGGTTACAATGTCCAAGGTTGGAGGAATCTATGAAAAATGGTACACGACTCAGTGTCACAGGATTGAAGATAGCTGAGGGAGAGAGGGAGGGACGATGCAGATTTTTTATTGCTCTCCTCCGCAAATGCCGGGGGAAAACAGATGGGCAGATACGTCATTTGACTTCCCAGAAAAAAAAATCTTCCGTCAAAACATCCTTGCAGACAAGGATCAGCCTTGCCATTTCAGCTCGGGCGCAGCTAATCTGTGTGCGGTGAAAGAAGAAGATGGCGGCGAGTCCATTTTGTTGAGCTCAAAGTCGTCACCGTGACAAAGTTGAGGTCGAATCGAGGCCGTTCTCGTTCTCTCTCACGTCGGCTCTTGGTCATTGGCAGCTCTTATTCCGTCCACCTGCGCCTATTTTGCCTTTCTCCTCCCTGCTTTCATCATGTTGCTAGGACGTGCTGAAATTGGCACCAGATGGCTGAATATGCGCAATTTATCGCGAGTGCTTATGCAGGAGAGATTGGATGATTTAGAACTCGAGAAAGTTAAGCAAACTTAAGAGTTAACTTCTCACTTCTCGCTCGCTCGCTCGCTCGCGCAAGATCACTGACAGACAGAGGAAAGTTCTTATCGAGGTTGCGCACTTCCTGGCACTTTGTTCCGCACGCTTTCTTACACCAGAAGTCTTATGCATTTGTGCAGCTCGCAAGAAGCCTCACTCTCTGCTGCAGCAAAGTTGCAACTTTGAATCGATGCATTGCGATTGACAGTTCAGTAAGAAGTGCTGGACTGAATTGGAGGTAGATGCACTTTTTGGCCTCCCTCTGGTCTCTTGGAGCCGCCAAACAGTGGGAAATGATCACAAAGTTGTCCTTAAGTGTGATGCGTCAGAAAATTGCAAACCTAAATCTAAACGTACACGCATGACGAAATCTTCCACCGCGTGGAATTTGAGCATTTCTTATCATTGCATTCGTGATGGTGGGACCCCTGCGTTAGGCCTTCGCAGGCCTACCTCCTTTGGCCTTGTTTCTACAGCTGATTGCTTGCACGAGCTCTCCCGGAAAAAAGAGAAAGTTCCTCATATACTTTGCAAGAAAGTTTACAGAACCCATTCCCCGAAGTAGTTTCTTCTCTCCTCTGATGCCCAAGCTACTCAAAATGTCCAGCCTATTTCAGGCAGTGATATGCAGCAACAGTGGCCACTTCGGCATCGACCTCTCTTGCAATGTCTCGTCGTTCAGGCCTGGTGTCAACTCTGACTGATCTCATTGTCCTATTAGGACCCCAGTGCAGAAGAAAGTCAGTCCGCTAAGCACAACAGGCGTCATTTTCCACATGGGTTGGCAAAGTGAAGGCCTTGAAAGACGTCCGCAGAGAATTTGAGCGTGGCAACGCTGAAATCTACGGAATGCCCACCGAACTGACCAAGCGTGAAGACTTCAATGTAAGTTAGTCTGGCACTATGGCCAAGAAGAAATGTCAGCCATTGCAGCTGCGGAGGCGCAAAAAAAGAGATATCGGTCTGTGAGACATCAGAAGTATGGGCAACTTCGTCCTGTCGCGACTCCGGGAGATGGAGGACGCGACCGAGAGAGGCCGCGGGCTCAATCGCGTTGTCTCCGTCAGGGTCCTCAGTCACATTGCCCGGGGGCCGCACGGATCGCCCAGGAGTATAGCGGGCGCCACATTCGACGACCGCCGCCGCCGCCGCTACGGCGGCCGCCGAACATTGTGAGTCATGAAAAATGACTGAACATTCACACACTGTGTGTGTGGACGAATGCACAGAAATAGCAAGACAGAGAAAGGTTTTAGTAAGAATTTTCCGCATTTTTCATGACTCTCACGCAGTAATGCCCAAGCTCTGAAAGACTTGGGCTTCTCGGCCGGATCTTTGCTCTACCTCAGTCGCTTTTTGGTGGCCTCCAGCGGCCTCGGTCACCACAGGAGGGCGACCTCAATGCCCGTCCTCAACGAGCGAGATCAGTCGCTCGCCTATGAGTGTTTAATGGCTTCTCTTTGTAGTGAAGGTGAGATATTCCTTACTTTTGAGAAAAAAATTCAGTCATGTTGATATGCACTGTACATTCAGTGTGTCATGTAACTGTACACAAACGTAGACAGATGCTCTTGTAGATACAGCAGATTCGAAAGCTAGCGGATTTGACAGCAGCAATATTGCAAAGGTACCTGTGATACCATGTACAGTGGATTCTCCATTTAACTCTTTACTTTAGTCTGTCACCCTTAAAAGTATCGTTACATTGAGAAGATCGTTTAAAGAGGGCCCATCATCTGCACATACTCACCCAACCTCTCAAAACAGAAACGGCCAAGTTGCGGTGAAATGACATCTTACTGCATGTGTGTATACGACTGCGTATGCATACCTTATAACCTAAAAAGGTGTGTGATGTGACTACGCACCTACGACGCGTCTCCAGCCTCAACAAGGCAAGTCGTCTCAGGCCTCAATGGATCTTCTCTGGGAAATCCCTCGGCTGACGGTAGCTGCGGATTGTGTTCCGTCAAGCAGTCCTGGACATTCACCTTCTGCATTGGCTCAGTAGACTCTCCCTCGCCTTCATTCTCCACCTCGTCTTCATCCAGGTTCCCGACGGCCGCATCCTCATCCTCCAGAGCTTGGAACCGGTCCCTGTCCCTGTTCAAGGGAACAGGGACGTCACTAGCGATGCCAACGGCGATCAGGCATTGCTGGTGGCCACTTTTTTAGTGCTTGAGATCAAAGATATATCGTTTGCAAATAGAGTTTGGCACCCCTGAGAATTATCGTTTAATCGGAAATTGTTAATTCGAGGATCCACTCTATCTTTTTCCAATAATTATACCCGCGAAGCTTTTTTTCTCTCCTTTGATCATGACGAAGTCTGCCAAGTTCAAGAAGTTTCAGCACAGGAGTCCAGCAGAGGTCCAGTAGTCGTAACCCTTCTCGTTGAAGTCCTCATTAGCTCAGACACACGCTTGAGCCTGCCTCTTTTGCTCATCTCCAGACCGTCCTGACTCTAGAGGACTCCAGCCCAGGACTTCCGTACGCTTTGGCCTCCCCCACGAGCATCTTGAAGGCCTTAACAGGGTCAGAACATGCCATAATTTGGCCAGTTGTGGCCCATCACAGTCGTAAGCAACCTAAATTTGCCCTTGATCACCTGCTGTAAGAGCCAACTACAGATGGTTGATTTACAGTCCCCTCCTTGGTGTGTGTGAACATCAAAGTCCCACACTTAGCAATTCCGTGCACTTTTGGGTCCCATGACAGTTTCTTGACAAAATTTTACTAAAGGATCTTTTTTAGCAAGTGCGGATAAAAGGATTAAGTTGTGCTCTTTGACAAACAGACCAGACACGATGCACGAGTTCTACTTAAATCGAAGACACGTGGGAAATTTGTCTGAGAATGGAAAACTAATGAACAGTTGTGTTGTAATAGTCAAATTCGACCCCATTTTAGCAGGCGACATTTTTGCGATTTTTTGCAATGACAAAGTTGTACGTATGTAGCGTCAGCCAGTCACCCCCTTGGGGTTGGAGGAGCTCGTCAAAATGTTACCGTGGCCATCCCGGAAGACGTGATCCACATTGCGGTGGACGACGTCGTCGCGAGGGTCACAAACTGTGCTGGCGGTATCTTTAAGCACAAAATGTGAAGCGCTGAGTTTGCTCGCTTCGCTACGTGGACGAGTTGCTCGCCAAATTGGCCAGTCTGCCTTGGTCTCGACCAGACAAATGCGCGTCGCGAGCGTCCTCTTCCAGCAGGATTCACGTACGTCGCCTGTAGGTCTGTCTGTCTGTCTGTCTGTCTGTCTGTGCAGGAGTCGCAGTCGATCCCCTTGCCCTGACCTGTGGCAGGGGATCCTGTCTGTCAGGCTTGAGTTTTTTCTTACCACGTTGGAACATGCGTGAGTCTACGTGCATGGGAGTGATTTCGTTGCTTCCCTGTACGTCACAACGCTCAGTCAACGCTCAGTCCCAGTTCATTGGGAACCACCCTGTGCACTGCGCAGTGCGCGAATCGATTTTGCAATGGTCTCTGGATGACATTTCAGACAATCTCTTTCACCATCTGCGCTGGAGGAAAGAGTATGAGAAGGATAAAGAAAGAGAAGAGACTCCTGCAGAGACTCTCAAAGGCCACTGGATATTAATTGACGCCGTCCCCAGCTTAATTTTTACCCCCGCGCAGGACACCTTTTGTCTCGGGATGCATGAATTTACGACTGCGCTTTGACAAATGTTTTGCGCGCGCTCTCTCCTAATAAGCGGCTTCGCGCACGATTTCTTTTCCTCCTGGGTCCTGCTTACACTCTTGATGATGGGCACGATGATAGCCTCACCCACAACGAGCTGCTCCAGCTCGGTCAGACAAGGGAAGTTCTGGAACCCGCCCCCCGCACCTCTAGTTCAAGACGATGCTCTGGAGATTCAGGCCAGAATTGCACAGCTTCAAGAAAGGTGGCGTCTTCGAGTGCGGCGCTCAAGTTCGGTCTCGTCGAGTGGCTCACTCAAGCCTCGAGTATGTAGTTTCCCTTTACACGGAGCTCGTGAGAAGAAAAAAGAGAAACTCCTGACGAACTTCATATCTCGCTCGCTCGCCCGCACGCCAAGATCGTGTGAGCCGCCAAGTGCAAGCACAAAAATTAGTACCAAGTTCAGCCAGCGGATCAATTTTCCGCTTAAGATAATCTTCTTCGCAAGTCAGCTTAAGCGACATCGTTCACGGCGATGTAGAAACAATGTTTTCCTTTTTTTTCTCCATTGAAGTCTGCCTCGACGCGTTGCTGCAGAGCTGAATATCTGGGATTTTAAGACCAGGCCTCAAATTCCACTTAGGTCAGGCTCTGAAAGCCTGAAAATGACCGTTAAAGATGTGACTGAGTGTATTAAAGATGAAGCCAGGGGAATTAGCTTATCTAGCAAAATTCTTTTTATGTGTGATTTGCAGGTGGGGGCTCATTTGATGGCCCGGCCGCCTGAAAGTCACTGCAAGCACCTATCAAGGCCGGCATTGGAAAGTTTTTGATCAGGCAAGGAGAAAAAAAGACACCGTCATTTTTGGAACACAGAGAAGCTATCGAGCAGCTTTTTTTCCCTCTCCTTTATGCTGGTGTTCAATTTACATCGTGCATTCGTCGTCCGAAGCTGCCATGTGTGACAGACGCCATTTGAGCCTCATACGATGGTCGCAAGTGCGTCTTTCCGGAGGAAATCGCCAAGTGATCACATCAGATCAGGGTTGCTCACTCAGTCACCTCTTGAGGGGGGGGGGAATATGAGCATTTCCTGTGCCAGGAAAAGACTTGTTTTCGACTTCGGACAAGGAGCTTCCACTCCAACCATGAATGAGTCACTCACACGTGCGCGCGCGGGTCCCACTTGGTCGAGGAGAGGGGGGGGGACGGCTTGTATGGACTTTCTTTCAAGGGGTTGCCACGTGTCTTCGAGGTTGCAGGAGCACTGTCAACCCTGCCCGACCGACTCTGACGTGCATCTCTGTACGCAGGGGCCTTTGCCACAACTAATAGCGCGCTCGAGCGTGTCACGCGAGCACCCCTTTTCTCTCTGCCCCCCCCCCCTTTGTGCGCGTATGTGCGTGTACGCTGCACTTTATGACGCGCACGCTGCAGAACTACATTTCCACAGTGCCATATCAGACCACACAACAAGTTCCACCATTGTTTTTTCTTTCTACAGGAAGATAGAAAGGGGAAAAAATCGCCAGGACAACAGTGCGAAAAAGATATTGCTAAAAGTGGTGAAAAAAAAGCTGTGTGTGAGGTGCTACAACTAAATGTTGACTACACGCATGGATCTGATGACGTCGGTCGAGTGCTGCAGTCAGCGCAGGAAACGTGCCTGATCGAGTGACTTTTCTGTCAGTCAGCGGCCTTCAATAGTGCTGTAGTAATAACAACGCAACAACAGCGTGGAAAAAAATTCTGCTGTTGTTAGCCTCTTATCAGGGGATCAAATTAGCCCGATCTGATTTTCAGCTGGCGTTTCCGGAGGAACTTTTTATTTTGTTTTTTAAGTCCAGGGTTTGTGTTCAGAATTCTAAGTGTCTCTTTCTCCTCCTGTCAACTCGACCAGACAAGAGCACAGTCAAGTGGGTAACTGCATCAGCAGCATTGAGCGTCTGTCTGGTGGAGAGTTTTTCCTGCTAAGAAAATGGACCACGATGAATAAATTGTGTTGCAAATCCGTGATTTTTGGCAAGTTTTACCGGCCTAGGAGCCCCGAAAGAAGAGAAAATGGCAAATTGCACTTGGCAAAGTGAATACTTGCGTCTCGTCGAGCCTTGCACATCTACGCTTATACATGTAACTTTGCCGCTCAGCGACAGGGCTGCCTCGCTCAGACAAATGCGCCAGCCGAGTAAGTGTGCTAGAGGCACCCTCAGGGGTCAACATTCGTCCCGACCTTGCCTGATAGAGTTGGGCCAAAGTCAGCACTGCACACACCCGGTAGATTTGCTACTAAAGAGAAGATAAGAATACTTGTATCTCTGCCCCCGTGATTGTGCGGGCTTTTTGGCCTCGTAACCTCGTTACTTTGTGCCTCAACGTGTGCAAGGACAAGGTTTTCGAGCTACAATTGTTGCACGTGCAGAGCTGATGTGGGAAGGTGAAGTTGTTCATAACACTTGTCGGACAAATCACTTGTGAACAACATGACTTCTGGGGCAGGTGTATATAGGAGCTGGTAAGAGTCATACTTAGTTGGGTCAGTTAAGGGTTGACGCTCAGTTCTTATTCTTTGTTTGAACTCAAGGAAAAACTCCACCTGACGCAGATGTTCGTCAGATTGAACTGTGAAGCGGAAGAAGAATTGGAAGGATTGTTTTCTGGGGAATATCAAGCGTCGATCAATTTGCTGCTGGCTGCCCTGTACGCACTGGCAGAGATACCTGGAGAGAGCGTCCCGGGAATGCAGTTTGACGGCTGCATTTCGATTGCCAGCAAAATTATTATTGGTGGGAGGAGGGTACAGTTGGGATTGGGAAGGGCTCGTACTTAGGCACGTACATAAGTAGGCACCTCAATCATCACCTAACGTTATAAAAGTTAACAGCAGCAGTGTCGGTTAAGCCAAGGGAGAAGAGAAAGAAAACACTTGTTCTTCGCAACGATTTCACCGACGGCAGCGGCGGCAGCGGCAGCGTCAGGGCAGTTTAACTGATTAAATCCTCCGACCAAGTCAAGGCGTACGAGGTGCACAACCAGGTCTTCGTCGCGATACCCAAAAGTCCTGCAACTGGAAAAGAAAGCCCGACGTACGTTCATATGGTGCTTTAGGGGAACCCGTCCGGGGTGTCCCAGTTTGAGGGTTCACGGCAAGTTTACGTTAGATTTAGGTTGGGAGAAATTAGGTTTGTTTTCTTGTCTCCTAAAGCACCATTAGAGTCCCATTTTTCGTAATGTTGTGGCAGGTCTCGGCGAGACTAAAGTGTCTAAGTCAAGTTCCGCCAACGCGCCAAGAGACGAGTGCTCGATCGTGCTTTATATGGACTTGTTGCATTTGTCTGGCAGAGGCAGGCAAACGTTGGTGACTCATAAAGTCTCTCAGACTCTGTTTGGAGCTCCAGTGAAGAAAGGGCCATGAACGGCACTTGCAGCGTCGAGGACGCGACCGACGAGGACAACGACGATAACAACAGCGATGCTCTCGAAGTCGTGTCCGGCAGCTCCGGAATCCACCCGAGGTTCACCAAGCCCGAGTATATCGAACTCGCGGCTTTCAGCGATTCTATCTACGAGAGAGGTGGGGAGAAGAGACTCAAATCAGTCATGATTACAGGGGCTGTCTTAGTAGCATTGATGGACTCAGTACAGCGAAAGCACAGTGTGAGCCAATAAAAAGAGGGTCTTCACCCTTGACATTAGCCGTTCTGACGTCCCCCGGACCAGAAGACGTTGAACTCGGTGCTCCACATTTCCCTACTGGCAGAGTTGGGTGATTTGCTGGAGGGTTTTGGAGGGCATCATTTAAGTACTGACTTTGGATCCAGGATCACAGTGGCCTCCACTGCAAAACGTTACTTCATATTGCAGTGATGAATATACTCACTGCAATATGCATTTGCGTTTTAATCAAAACACATTGTGCAATGTACTCACTGAAATACGTGTTTGTGTTTCATATTAAAACACATTGTGCGTTGCAGCAATCCAACTCTGTCCAGCTAAAGGATTCGTAGAAAAATGGCGGTTCTTTTGCCCTCCCAGCACTTGATGTTGGAGGAAAACACAGACGTAGCAATTTGAGGTTCCGAAACGTAGAAAGACAATGGTGGCAACGTTGCAATTTAAGTTTCCGCCCTTGAAATCAGGGGTGAATCCGCCTGAACGATCTCCGCATGCGGATTCGCCGTCTGGTGCTGCCATCTGTGGACGAGTTTGAGCATTTCTGGCGGGGCGATGTGTCATTCACCCTGAAAAGACAGAGGAAAAGGCCAAAAAAGCCCGAAAAAAAATCAGGCAAGCCCCTGCGGTGACGCAACGAGTGATGCATTTCTGATGATTTCAGCGTTGTGTGATTTCTTCAGCCTGCACTGATGACTTTTTCTACCGAATTTGTTGCATATCTCATTTTTGAACAAAATTTACGAGAGCTTAATCCTGATATCTCAGTAGCCGAGAGAAGGTTTGTCGATTAGCGAGGGGAGGAGAAGAAGCCCTTCTCAGTCCTTCCATAACAGCCTTAGAGAGACAGACAGAGCGAGAGAGAATTGTCATTTTGGTATAATTTTACGCCAAGTGACGTAAAAAAAGAGAAGACGAAGCAAGAGATGCCTCACAAGAGCCGCCGTCCTCAGCCTGCTGTATCCAGGGGAGAGGAACAGGGTGTGGACGCAACAGAAGCGTACAGAAACTTAAGCATTTGAAGCAAGCAAATAAGTGAATGAGCATTGTCAAGTTTCAATCTTAAGTCATTGATAGAAGTTTGTTTTCTTAAAAAAAAAAGGCAATGCTTCTGAAAGTGGACAATAAGATTTAGTCCCAGCGTTACGTCAAATGCTTTTACACCGATTCAGTTTTCCAAACTGTGAGAGTGTCAGAGCGGCGTCAGTGATCACTAACGGCTCCAGCAAGGCCGGCAAGGTCAGCAAGGCCTCGGCGAGGCCTCGGCCTGCGTACACATCGGAGAAAGGTCGCAGACTCTCGACTTCTTGGGTCAAAAAGAGAGCAGGAGGTGATTTGACAGAAAAAGAAGGCAAAGCATCGGCGTTCCGAGTTGTAAATGTGTCACTGGAAACAATAGCTGAGCTCATCGCGATTTATTGTGCTTCGAACAGTCAAAAATTCACTAAATCATTCCTTCCCTTCTTTCTTCTTGTTACAGGTAAGCAGCTCAAGTTGTTGTGCGAAAATTTCTCCCAGAATTTCCGGTTTGTATGACAAATCCGTCAAGTGTTTCTGCGAAAAGTTTGCAAAATTGCATTGGTTCTTTTCTCCTCGAACTGTTTGGCGGAGTCGTCGTCGTGGCCGTCGCTGTTGTCGTCACTGGCTCACCTCCTTTCCCTACTGTCGGTCTACAGGGTGTCTCAAGAAAGAGGCGTGAGAAAAGAGGCCTTTGAATATGTCTCGTGGCTTCTCTATTGCGATCATGAGATGGCTGCCAGTCCAGCCCAGCCCGGCAATAGCTGTAGCTGCGCAGTACTCAGACTTGTTGTCACGCACGCTGAACACGACGAACGAACAGGTATTAACGTTGAGACCGTTGATGACGACGATGCTCGCGTGATCCCGCGAGACCAATCAGACGCTTTGGACTTGAGCAAACACAAGCTGGGGACAGGGGGAAAAGCGCCAAATCAGTTGCACCTTTTTTGCTGTCTGGTGGAGTTTTTATTTTGAGGGAGGCGCGCGAAGAATCTCTGTCCTATGAGTGACGTCGTCGAGGCGATAAAGACGTCGTCCTCTTCTCTGCGCGCGTCTGCATCAGTTGTAAGGCCGAGCCAGATCAGTTCGTTAGCTGAATTTCTAACCGCAGTAAATACGGGTGGATATATTTATATATATACATATCAATGCAATGATTTGTGGTTCCACATTTGTCTGTATCGAGGGAGACCCCTAAAAGCTTCCGCCCACTCAAGAAGTTGGACGCTGGTAGAATTTCTTTTTGGCTCTCGCGGTCTTTTTTTTATCTGCTCCTCCACACACCCATGATTAGCTACAACAACTGTCGAATTTGCCCCGGGCGATTTCTGTAACAGCTTCTTCTTGGAGTTGTCTTTTTTTTTTAGAGCGCCTCCCACGCCCATCCTCCTCCCCTCCCCCTCCCCTCCCTTTTGCCCCCCCCCTCCCCTCACGTTGGACCCCCAGAACACATCCAAATCAGGGATCTCTCCTCTCCCACGCTCGCTGTTGGTGCAGCTTTGGACACCTTTACCTAATACATGTGCTACGTACAACGTCTATATGTATCACGGGTGTGGGTAAGATGTCTGTCTGTGTGTGCGCGCACGTATGGGAGAGATAAAGAGAAAGGGTGTGCGTACTTCCATTCTCCGTCCACGTATGCACTGCACCTCATGTGTGGGCGTCACACTCGTGCTGGCTCCTCCGGCAGAGGTTTTCTCTCTACGTCATCGATGCTATTTTTGGGCTACGACGTCAAAAACGACCGCGATTCATGTGAGTGAGATTGAGCGATGCCCATTTCGAGGGAGAAATTGGCAGGAATTTCTCTTAAGGCCCAGCCGTGATAGGCCTAGAACTATGCACTGCACTCCCCTCTCACCTGTGCAACGCAGAGCTGGACTGTGTATGCAAATCCTGGCGCAAAATATGTGCAAGTGCAATCATGCATCGGCTGGAGAAAGTGATAATGGACGGACTCGAGCTACCACAGTGTGTGCGTGTCTCGGCCTGTGAGTGTGGACGGCGGTGTCAACGCTTGTGTGTCGATGCAGCGCTGCATGGGTGACGCGTGCATGGCAAACGAACCTCAACAGTGCAGTGAATTGGGCAACGTGGAAGTCAACGTGAAAATTTCCTTTGGACAAAAAGAGGGGTTGGCGAGTGACAATGATGACCTTGGCAAGAATTTCATCGACGTTTGTCAGCTTCCATCCGCATGAACCACCTACTTGACCTCTCATGCACTAAAAAGTCTGACAGGTGCACTTTTTTGTTTTTTTTTTTCAAAAAAAGGACCAATATGTGTGAAAGAATCATCACGTTTCCATCGAGTGATCAGTACTCACCGCAATCACACAAACAACGGTACATTGATGACTCATTTGACTCTTGCGTTACCTGTGTCGCATAGTGAATAAGCTTCGTGAGATCATTGCGTTCTTTTTTTTGCCGGAAATCGCTCCTTTTCCCGCGTCCAGTTCAAATTTTCCCATTCGCTTCCCATTCTGTCCGTCTGTCTGTCTGTGTGTGTGTCTTTCTGTCTGTCTTTCTACCTCACTTCTCTCCTCACCTGAGTTGTGTCGGCAGTAGCAGCAGCCGCAGCATCAGCCGAGGCAGCCGCCGCAGCAACAACAGCAGCAGCCACAGCAACAACAGCGCCAGCACCACCGTTTTGCCCTCCGGCCCGCCGAAAGAGGCCGAAAGGCAGAAAAGGCGGACAGGAAGGAAACCAAAAAAAAGAGAGGAGAAGAAAACACAGACTTAGCCCGGCTGAAACCATAAACAAGGAGGAAACAGACAGCGAGTCCGGAGTTGGAGTTCAAGCAAGAGTGAGAGGATTTTTGCACAACAGGAGGTGTGGTAAGGAGGGCCAGAGTGGGAGGGGGTGGGGAGAGAGGCGTGGCAGTGCAGCGGGCAGCCCTCAGCAGGGAGCTCAATCTTCTCCAGGTCGCGAATTCCTGGCAAAAGTGAAAGAAACCCTCGCGCATTCGCCATTGTCATTCTTGCACAGGCTGATTCGGAGAGAAAGGGGCCTCAAACTGGGCCCAGTTTTGCCTCGCTGGCAATTTCTTACTCAAGTTTTTGCAACATTTGTGACGATTCTGAGGAGAACTGACTCGGACGTCCGGCATAACCCCGAGGGAGGACCAGGGAGAAGATTGAAGCCTGGGGGAAGGAGGGCGGGGATCTTGGCAGAATTTGGTCCTTGCAATTTTGGTGAAATCAGAGCGATTTTTCCTGCAAAGTTCAATTTTTCATTTAAAATTCGAGCCCATCGTCTGGATAACAAGCTTCCCGGGTTTATTTCTCCCCCTCCGGGTCTCCAAATTCGGTTAGCTCTCGAACAATCCCCATTTGATCCAATTGACAGACAGACAAACAGAGAGACACACAAACAAACGCCCCGATCTCCAGGCCTTCTTTCTTTTTTTGCTCAGTCTGGACTGTACTGGTTCAAATTCAGTTATCACGTTTACCCAAAGGAAACAAACTCCAGAGAGTCAGATCGATCTCCTCATATTGACACCTACTCTTGAAAATTTAAACTTTTGGCAGTGACCAAACAACCATTGTAAGAGTTTCGCTGGCTCACAGAGGGGAAGAAACGAGTTCCGGACTATCGATATCTCCGCCGGTCATCTCGGTGACGCCCCAAATCACTCCTCCGCCCAAGGGACTTTTTGGGGCGCCCATCAACAGCCAATAACAGTGCATCCACGCGTTTTCTTTTAATTCAGCCGTTGAAGCAGCATTTAACAGTTTCTCTTTTCATTGTTTTCATAAGAAGAAAGGGGTGAGAAGACCAAGGGTTTATGTGCCCATTTTTCGTGCCTCAACCTCTCCCTCTCTCACAGGCCTGCTCAAAAGAGAGCCCATTTTACGACTAAGCAGGAAGAGAAAACTCAAGACGAGATCTGCACTCCGCAAAGACCAAGGAGTAGCTGGAAAAGAGAAAAAGACCCCCTCCGTTGCTTGAGGAGAAGAAAACAGTACTACAAAAATGTTCCTGCTGCAGCCGCGGCCGTCGTGCGCTGAAGTGCGCGCGTGAGATCGGTTCCAACGCGCGCGCGTCTCCTTCCTCCTTCTTCGGCCCACTCGTTTTCGGCCGAGAAAGACAGCAACAACTCCCGTAAGAAGAAGAACGAGCGCCCCCTGGCGCCCTAGAGCTCATCTGGTGGCAAAAGCGCCGCCTGCGCCGCAAGATTGCGCCGAGGACGCTCCAGGGACGCCCAAGACTGCGCCGAAGACAGTGAACAAGATATTGATTTTAGTGCTTCGGCCTCGAAAGTCGGCCTCAACAACGTAGAGAGGAGAAAGAAAGATATTCTGGTCTACACACGTGTGTGCATGTGTGTGAGAGCGTGCGTGTGTGTGCGTGTGTAGTTTTATAGTGCGAATGTTTTGAAACACAAGTGTGGGTGCGCACGCGCATGCGTGAACTGTCACTGGAAGCCTACAGTGTGAGTCAAAAAAGAGACACGCAGGCCGGACCCTCGGGGTCCTGGATGACGTGCACACAGCCTCTTTCACTAGCACTTTCCTAGTCTTTGCTCTCCCGGTGACTTTTTTGACTCACGCTGTCCACCTGTCAGTCCGGGTTCGCTGCAGCAAGACCTTGGGCAGGACAGGCATGGCCCACACAACGAGCATATACTATCGCGACCGGCTGGGCTTCGAGCCCGATTACGAGCCCCACAGGCGTCATCACCATCCTCAGCCAGCGTCTGGAGGTGACGGAGTTAAGGGCTCTCCAGGTGCTGCCGCCGGCGGAAGTGGCGGCATGAAGGGCGGAAGCGGCAGCTACAACGGCAGATCCTCGGCCATCAACGACGACTTCATGACCGGCGGCGTCTACGAAGAGAACCTCAACAAGTTCAAAGGTAGAGGCAGACAGAGAGAACAGTTTTGGGGGTCACATGCGAATGTCATCATCAGCAGCAGCAACAGCAACAGCAGCAGTCATGGCCAGAAATATCCGACTGTGTTGACAGTGGAAACTTTTAAGCGAAACAACAGATTCATCCTGTGTCATCTGGGGGAGACAGAAAAAGTTAACAGAATATAGAAAAGTCCGGTAGAGAGAAAGTGCTTTTTTCGCCTGCCTCCGAGGCACTCAATGAGACAAAAAAGCTTCAAAAAGCTTGACCTTTTTTCTTCCTTGCAATTTCTCATTTGGTGTTTGCGTCCGAGTTGGCGTCATTGCGTACTTGCTCATACATACGAGAAGAGGCTGGGGTGGGGTCGTTCGTCCGTCGGGGTGGGTGAAGGGAAAATAAGATTTTGACAGCACTTAAGCGATATTTTTTTTTGTTTTTTTCTTTCTGTGTTCACCATTATTGATGCAATGACTGAACAGCTGTGTTTTGATAGGAGCAGCTGACATCATCGCCCTTCGAAGGTCTGGTTGTTGCGTCACAGCTTATTTGAGCAACAACAACTACACCTACTCAAAGGTGTTATCCTAATTGACTCCACAAGAGCAGAAAAGTTTCCTGCACCCAATTCAAATCTGTGTCTGCACGAAACAGTCAGCACTTCCCAGATGTACAATGCTGCTATTGCACTGGCTTTCCTTTGAAAGCTTTTGGAGTTAAGTTAAGAAGCTCTGCAGCCCTGAAGACTCCGGTTCTCCGGTGTCGCTGTGACCTCCGCCTACTTGAACATGCATGGACACACCAGGAACACTTATAGGGCTTCGGGTTACTCTGCAACAAACCTTTCCATCCTGGAGAAAAAAGATGTTTTCTCCAGCTAACTTTTGCCAGAAAGATTTTCTCCTCTGTACGTGTGTGCATGTTTTTCCAGCCTTCAACTGCATTTTCTTTTAGAGGGGCCAGCAAACAGGAACAGTTTCGCCTCCACCGTCATTGTTTGTCTTATGATTGGGGATTTTTCAGGGGATTTTTCATTTCACACACACATGTAGCCCGAGACGCCCACACTTGCTGCCCATTGTGCAGTGGCTGCAGAGCAGAACATTTTCTTTCTGCTTAGTAGCAACACATTCGTTATTTTAGAAGAACAAAACGCCGTTGGAGCAGCGATGTCACGACTTTGATTTCAGCCGAGGGGAGGTTTAGAATTGCTCCGCCATTTTTCCGCTCTGTCGGGAGCAGATTGAGCTAAATCTGTCAAAAGATTGGAGAACTTTAGACAAAAAATAAAATCAAAGTGCGATAAGAACTTACACGCGCAGAAAAAAGAGTTCACTGCCCCTGGCTATTGCGATGACTCGACTGTAGCCCATGAGTTTTGAGGTGTCTGCATAAGAGACGTTGGTGCATATTTGAGAGTACGAAACATAAAATTAGCAGTGACGAATCTGAAATTGTTTCTCCCGTAAAAAAAGTGAGGCCTCCTTATCTGCTGCAACAAAACAGTCTTAGTAAAGGTATCTGAAACGATAACAACGGCACCGTTTTATCGTCGCTCTGCACCAATCTAGCAATGTCATCATCGTTGCTGCTACTTCCTCGTATGAAGTCCCCCCCCCCTTTTGCGTGCGTTTGTGTCCACGGGTGGTGCTTTAAGGCTCTGTACGCACACTTTATATTATGATCGAATAACGCAGCGTGCGGCAAAAGGCATCCAATTATATTATTCACGTCTGATGGGGGGAATTTGATTCCTGAATGCCAACCCTGCATAAGCTTTGCAACATGCGAGTTTGCTTCTACGTTTAATGGGGTGCAAATTCGGGGGTGTTTTGGCAGCTACTAGTTGGTATTTAGCAGCGACGTGCCTTTCTCGGTCTGGCTCAAGCGCTATGATCGCCTTAACAGTAGCACTTCATTTGGCAACATAAAAAAGTGTTGTTGCCCCTGGACATCTCTTGCCTTTTGTTGCTCCTTTCTTTTTACAAAGTAATGACTACACAGTTGAAAACGTTCAAACGAGGCCTTTTCAGTCTCCATGCATGCTTGGAGACAGACAACGTGCTTTGGAGCGAAATGACTTTTCCTTCCCCCGTACGTATGCACAGTAGAGGCCGCTTATAGTGACGACGCATACAATGATAATATCCCCATGTCCCACGTCAGGAGGGACAGGGAGGTGGCAAAGAGATTTGTTTGCCATTTGTGACTAACTGGAGCAAACATGGGAGGGGGGTCCGAAAAGAGGACATCAGCTGTGAGGCCTCCCATGGCCATGGCGTTGACGAGGGACTTGGCAAATATGTTGTCGATCGTCAGAATTCACTTCATGGCTTGCTTGAAATGGTCCTATGTGACTCCGTGAGGCAGTCTTCACGTGACAAGTTCTTAGGTTGCTGATGTGTGTAAGCAATGAGAAGACTCTGGGCACAGAAATGATAGGGCAATTTCAGAAGGTCACTGTAAGCGGACTCTACTGTACCTATATACTTTGATGAATCAGCTCCGCGGTGTTTGACAACATGGCACTCTGGACTCCACTAGACAAATCAGAGCTTCAGAACAGCTCTGCACATAAAAGGGGAAAAAACTGTTTGTCAGAACTGCTTAGGGGTGGCACAGCTGGTGATGTCACGATCGTGGCTCCAGAGTTGTCTAGCCGAGGTGCCTTTTCTCTCGGAGAGAGACAGAAGAAAATCCAATTTCACGCAGATTGAGGAGTCTCCAGAGGTATCATTACCATTAGTCATACCACTTTGCCCTTCTCGACTAATAGGTGGTATGAAAAAAAATCGGAGTCCAAAGGCAGAACCAACGTCAGCTTCTGGGGTGATTGAAAACTGCTCTAATTCAGAGGGTTGTGTTGCTCTTTTGCTCGTCGTCCTCCTGTTCCTGGTAGCAGGAGAGACATGCTGTCGCCATGGCCTTCGAGCCCTTGGAGGCTTTGGAGGCTACGTGGAAGCAGGCTTTGACTGCTGTGAGGACCGAAGCTCCCAGGAGCAGTCCCATCATTCCTCCAATGTTGGAGAGGAGTGCGAAGAAGTCGTAGGACTCCTTCTTGCTCCAAGCCTTGGCGTCCTTCGACAAGAAGTAGAGGAGGACGTCGAAGTTCCTCGCCTGGTCCTCGGAGGCGTCAAAGGACAGCGAGTACTTAAAGACAGTGCACCGCTCCAAGCACTCTTTCCCTGAATCTGAAAAAAAACCCTTTTGTTTTTAAACAGAATCACTTTTTAAAGGTTGTGCTAGTCGTTACCTGCGAGCCCGTTTGCCAGTTCTTCAAGCTCACTGCCGATGGGTGGCGAGGCCAACATGATGGGCGTCTCAGTGGCGTTGAGTGTTTCGTCGTCATGATGCACTCTTGTCAGGTCCATGAGACCCAGCCCCGAAATGTTGCCAGATTGTCGGGAATGTTGGCAGATGGGTAGGACATCCTCCGGTCGGGGCAGGACCCCGGGCAGCATGCACCGCACCATATCGGAGCCAAAGGCTCCCCTGAGGCGTGTCAGGCGCTTGCTCCATGCGCTGTTGAGCCAGCACTGGCTGCTGCTGTAGCTGTGGCTGGAGTTGCAAGGGTGGTGCGAGGTGTCAGGGTATGTGTAGAGCTCAGGAGTGACCAGGGCCCTGGCGGCGACGAATTCTTGGTGCAACTGCGTCGTTGACATGGTCACATGGGTGGGGTTGCCAATGCCGAAGGTGTGCAGGAGGACGTGCTCATGGATATCGTGGACATACACGAACCACGTCTTGGACGCCTCCCTGAGTTTCTTGATATAGGAGAATCCCATGAAGCTGCCCTGGCCACCTGGAACGGGCGGAAGAAACCTCTGCCAGACAATTGACTGAAAATTGTTCATGCTCGTCAGCCGAACCTCTGTGTGCGAAATTGACGGTAACATTGGGTATAAGGGTGTGGCACATGTAGTTCTTCCCCAACATGGAGTCGGCCAACACCCTGGAGACCACCTTGCCCGCAGGCACCTCAGCCTCGACCTCGAGAAGTGAACCGTCTGGTAGAGTCTTATTCCTTGTTCTGTCAGAATGTTCTGGGTATGTACAAATGCGTCCTCCAACAACGCAGCGATCCAGAACTTCTTTAGCAGTAAAGTAGTACCTAAGAGTAACATCATTGTAGTGAGCAATCAGCTTGAAGGACACCCTTAAGTTCTTACTTCCATATGAATTCGTCCACGGTTATGTTAAGATCGTCCAATCTTGTGTAGATAAGTCGAGGATCTGAGGAAATGGTGTCAAAGTTCTTAGACGAGGGATCGTCGGTGGAGCCAAAGTCCTTAGACAGCTCAGCATACCTGTGGCGGAAGCCATAACGGAACACTTAGACGTACTTAAATAGCAGAAGGTTTGACAACCTTCATTTAGGCGGTTTGTCGATGTCTTTAGGGACATTAGGAAGTGAAACTCCCTCAAATCTCCGGACTTTTCGGACGTCGGGCTACTCTGTGACAGATTTTTTCGACCTTGCTCACTTGTAGTAGTAACTGCAAATGGACACGGCCGGAAAGTTGAGCTCCTCGATGGTGACGAAGTCTGTGTCGGTGGTGGTGGGATAGCTGAGGTAGGAGAGGATCTCCCTGATCGTGAAGGACGCGAGTCCGACCGAGCAGAGCAACGCGAAGCCCGTGCGAAGCGAGTGCGCCAACCTCATATTCCTGATAAGGCCAAGTTCACCCAATAACTGGCATTCAAGTAGCAGCCAGGAGTTGGGTGAACTAACCGTATTGGAAATTTTGTGGTCGCAAACTTTGAACAGTCCTTTTCTTTTCATGACAGCTTGCAGAAAATGAGCAAACTTTGGAAAATAGGACAAATAAACGGCACTCGAGCAGTCGATGGAGGCCGAAATAGGCAGAAGAACGTCTCTCCTTGTCAACGTCGTTAATGCTGAACAACTACTTCTCCACCTATTCTGCTTGGGCTTTTGCTGCCAATACTGAATATGGCATAGTTGTTCCGTAGCCACTTTTGCACACTTCTTGTGCTCGATCTTCTGTTATCTCCTCAGGACGAGCTGAGAGTCAAGCTTTATCGAAATCCGCCAGTTTTATTAAACAAGTGAAAAATTAGCATTCGCTCGTGTTCTTTTTTTTGGGCGTTTCCTCAAATAAAAATCCTCACGCTCAATGAGCTTTTGACGAATGGATCTTTTGATTTTCAACGACGTCACCTAAATTTTATTGCTCGCGTGCTTTATCGCAAGTTCATTTCTGGAAGGAACACAAAAAAGCCATTGTGCGTTGTCAAACCTTTTTTCCTGCTTTGTTTTTTACTCTTATTGTTGTGTTCATTCATCTCCCCCCCCCCATTTTTTGAGCTCTGCCCGTGTTGTTTTGGCAGCAATAGCAGCATATGTTCGACTCCTCCTCGCCAGTGAAGTTTCTTGAGCAGCTCCAGCTTCTACCGACGCTTCTTTCCCGTTAAATCTTTTTTTTTATCGCGAGCAGGTAGAGAAAATAGTTGTTGACTGATGGGGGGGGGGGAACCTAAGTAGGCCAGACGCATGAGTGAAGCGAGCAGAAAACAAGATAACGCACTTAAGACTCTATTTGCGACAAGGGATGGCACCGAAAGTTGCTCACAGCTTGCGTTGAAGGTCTAAAGTTGCCCTTAAAGTAGCAGATTTGACACCAAAAGTTGCTCACAACCAGAGTTGAACGGGTAAGAGATGGCTTAGCCTAGCAGATTTTTTTTGGCGCGCTCTCTGACCATTATGGAGTGAAATGAGCGAGCTCAGGCGCTCCCTAAGCTACCGATCGAGAAAGTGCAGGAGTAAGAAGATGTTTTGGCTTCTCCTTGCGTCATCTGATCCCAGTTAATGATTTCTTTCTTGTGGAGATGCAACAAAGGATCAAACCCAACAGATGTTGGACTTTTCTTCCACCTCAACGACGGGTGCAAGCAAATGTTTGATCGAGTCCAGATAACCCCGACCAAAGCATAAACTGTGAACTGTTAAGAGTGTGATGAATGCTTGAAGGCCTCTTCCAAGCCAATCAGATCGCTCACTCATTCTCGGGGTGTCTGCAGAAATGCTATTTTAAGACCGTCTGATCCAGGCAGGACTGCAAATACCCAGGACCTTTTGCGACCACTTTATGGAGGGGATCTTTTACTGAATTATGCTTGATTGATCGTGCCTTTAACACACGCAGGGGTTTTAGTACGTTGTAGTAGCTGCTACTTCCTGTCAGATCTGATCACATCTGTTTGCCGCGCATTCCTGCAGATAGGGACCAGACCAGGCCAATGACGCTTCCCAGATAGATTTTGGCCTGTACGATTAATGGATGGACGACGGGTACCGAAGGGGTCAGGTTGACCAGACTGGTTTGGGCCATACTAATGTGGCAGTTACAAAAAAGAACTTGACCACACCAACGCTTCCGATGACCCTTGCTGAGCTCCACCAGACCCTGAAGAGACACACTCAAATGCGACTCTTGTGGGGCTTTTTTTTCTACCACTCAACAATTATCTGATAGAGGCAGAGAAACATACTTTTTGCCCGCTGTTTTGTTTCTTCCTAATCTAACACATTCAGTCTGCTCCAGCTCTAAGCAGGCAGGCCTTGGTCTGTCAGGGCCTTCTTTTTAGGCACACTTGCGGAGAGGAACTGTTTATACATTCAAGACCTCATACCATGCATTGATAGAAGTGTCGTAGAACCTGTCTGTGGTGCTGTCACACTCATTGTGCCAGTTTCTCCGGGTCCCGATTCAAAACTGTATTCACTGGGTTCCACATCAAATTGTACCCGGCATTTTCGGTCCTCATTGTCCGGTCATGAGGAGGATTTCAAGTGTTGTCATTCATAGTTAAAGCTGTTTGTTACTTTTGATGTGATTGCTGTATCGATTCCCCGGGTCTGAGTGCACAATTTCCTGTGGAACCCGCTCACAATGTCAACTCTGCTGCTCTTAACCGCGCCAGGCATTAGATTCTACAGCAGAAACAGTCTCAGAGTTCATCTGTACCGGGTATGAGTCACTTGAGGTTAGGTGTTAGTCACCTGGACAGCGCACGCACAGTGCGTACCGCACAGAATGGCCCTGAAACGTATTTTTGTGGGGTTTTGGCGGCACTTACTGGACACTCAGGTATAACGTTATGTATACGAGATTGTGACTACTTGCGGAGTGCGACGCTGTATGAAAGAATGCGTTGAAAACGGCGTCGTTTTGGGCCACTTTTTCGGCTGTAATGTTTGGTTGTAACTTGCTGTTACGTCCATGCAGCTTCCAACTGAGATTCGCAATGACCAATTCTGCAAAAAAAAAAAATCACCAAAAGAAGCGTTTCAGTGTCCAAAAAACCCCTCTGCATTTCATTGCTGACTACAATTCTTCACGGCAAGCACTGTATAAGGTATTGGCCAGAGTTAAAGAAACGTCTGATGACGTTTGTTCTCTCTCCCAACCGTGTGCAAACTTTTGACCTCCACTGTCCGCATGTGTCTGCCCTTCCACTTCTGCTGGCTCGGCCAGACACTCCAGAACAAGGACACTCTAATGTAGCTCATCACGTTCGTCAGAAAGAGAGAAGAACACACCCATCTTCTTTCCTTCCTCTCCTCTTATGGGTGCCCAGTTATGATGATGGTGTCGGTGTCAGTGTTCTTGCTTGAGTCGTACCTGTTGAGAGTCACGCCTGCCTGCTGGAAGAAACAGGAACTGAACGCAAACTCGATTCCCCGATTTTTATCGCGCACGGACAAAATTGTCGCCAAATAAAGTCGACGGGTGGAGGGTTGAGGCCTCCAGGGACCCGGACCACTTCAGTCAGCTGATAAACAGTGCCTTTTGCCATTAAAAAAGATATGTGAATTCGTGTGTCTTCTTCTTTTCCCGGCTGAAATTAAATTGTGCAGTGCAGTGAAGTAGCTTTACTTTCCAAATTAAGAATGTTCGGCTTTGTTGTCAACATCTTTTCCTGCGTGCCACATACGGAAGTGGCAGGGGCGTATAAAGGGATATTGAATGGGGAGGAGGGTTAACTGTGCGTGCGCGCGCACTATGTGGGCCTCTTTTGGGCATAGCCTCTCAGTCCTTTTAGGCCAGTTCAGAAGAAATATAATACGGCGACAGCCGGTGAAGAAGTTACAGCTCACGATCAAAATTGCCATTGCAACTTATGAACGCATGTATGCATCTGGTTGAGGAGGGGGGGGGGGGGAGGGGGGAGGGTCTCAAGTATGCCGTCCCAACGCTGTCTGGCGGAGCGGCTTATCCTTATTTTTGGCCAGCATGTGTGAGAGCAACTGGCAACACGTGTGAGACCAACTGGCAACATGTGTGTGTATGTGTCTCTTGTATCACCACATGTGGGCGCCCAAGAGCGTCTGAGCCAGCCTCTTCGCCCATTCCCAGAAGTCAGTCAGATGCATATGGAACTGGGAGGAATAAGTCAATCCTTTAATTGGAATTGCCTTAAAAAGGCCAATGAGAAGGCTGCAAGACCCCCCCCCCCCCCAAAAAAAAAAAAACCAACCCTCTTTTGTTTCAGATCATTTTGTTCGTTACTCAAGCCCAACTTTATCCACTTGTGGTATAGGAAATGCTGTGCAAACAATTATTCAGCGATCATTTAGGTTTTTCTGGGGAAGTGCAGCTGCTAAAAAAGATAAACGCTTGAGAAGGACAAAAGCTGTGATATCTTTTTTGCTTGTTGTTTTAGCTCATCCTCTCGTCAGTTAAGTGTTGACAGCGCTTCAATTTGCATTGTGGACGAATTTACTTCAGAATTTAACACACTTATGTTTTCAAAAAAACAGAAGAGAGGCCGTTGTATTCAGTGAGGTGCTCACATGGTCGTGAGGTCGAATAATGGGATGAAGAAAGAAAAATAATAAGTAAAATCTGACCGAAAACTCTGGCAAACAATGGCCGACGCGGTGACGAAACTGAACGGCGACGCCGACAACATCGGCGCCCTCACCTTTGCCAGGGCCATGTTGGCCGCCAGAGGTGGTGTAAAAACAAGACGCAGACAAAAAATCCGTCAAAGCTTATCAAAAAATAACCTTAAGGAGACAGAAAAAAGTGCAGTTGTGTTAATCCCGTTTTTTCTTTCCTCTTACAGATGAGAGAGACGCGATACAGAAGAAAACCTTCACGAAATGGGTGAACAAGCATTTGAAAAAGGTAAACCAGTCTTTTCTTTTCTTTTTTTTTTAATCCTGATCCATCTTTTGGAGCGTAAAAAACAAAAATGAGCTTTGCCGCCGCTGATAAAAAGCTTTTCCATGCTCGTCGTCTGACGTATTTTATCTCCTCAAATTTGAGGGTCGAGGAGGGCCTCTCGGCAGCCCTAGGAGGCCCTCACGAGGCCTGCCGGTGTTGACACAGAAATTCATTTGTTTGCCCCATCCGCACGCGATTAGGGAAGCTTACAATGAATGAAATTCACATCGCTACCGATCTCCTTCGACTGAGACTTCCGCCAGATGGGGCAGATTGACTTCCACCAACGTGTTCAAGGAGCGCGTTGCTAACACAAAGATCGTCCTGAAGGCGCGGACGAACAAGGCACATTTGGCGGCTGCCGTCGAATTGGGCCAAATGTTAATGGGCCTTCAAAAGAAGTGGCGCCCAATGACTGTTTGCAGTCGTGAAGCATCACTTTCATCAGGCCTTGCTTGCTGAGGCCTCAACACGTAGGCCTTACCAGTCTTTTTACCATCGCCCAAGGGGTAGGAAGGGGGGTTCAGATTGAGGCTCCAGTGGCAGATGGTGCTCGAGGAGACATCGTCATCATCTCGCTCAAAGAGAGAATTGGGGCGTCCAAGATCACCAAGCTACAGTTGCTCAGCCGGACTCAGACTTCGCCTCCAGTGGCGAGTCTTAAGACCGCACTTACTCTGGCAGATTTTTCCGCCTCTCTTAAACGCTCCCTGGGTGATGATTGAGCAGGAGATACTGAGTCCAACGTCCCTCCCCATTCTTCTCGGCCAGACAAGCAGAAGATCGAGCAACCACGTCCTCTATCCAGACTGCTGTACTGTTATAAGATGTTCCGAGCTCTTGTCTGATGGAGTGAAATGCTTGTCCTACATTTCACCTCCCCCATTCTTCGACGAGAGAGAGTGCGAAGGCCCCTCAAAGGAAGAAGGATGAGAGAATGAGGATCAACTTTCTTTGGACTTGGCGGATTTTGCCTCAGTGAAGAGAGACATTTTTTCCCCACTTCTACAGCGCGACCACCATGGACAAGTCCTGGTGGTTAAATACCTCAAGTCAGTCATTTTTATGCTTGGCAGCTCGTTTTCGAGCACTTGGGCGCGCTCGTGTCTGAGTGAGAAGCCTCAAATTTGCCTTATTCACAGTGGAGGACGAGGAAAAAAGCTTCGCCGTAAATTCCAAGTCCATTTCAATAACCGCACAATTCTCTTCGTCTCTCTTAAATCACTTTTCCTTTTCTTCCTTTATTCAGCCGGGTGAAATCGTGATTTGTGGGGGGCCTCACACAGACGGGGAAAGAAGAAAATGCTCTTTAAGGGCGAGCTACACGAGCAGACACTTCAAGTTCTGGCTCAAGTTGCTTGCACAACCTTGTGGGTCAAGGCTTCGGATTGACCCCGAAGCTTCGGGGCCCTCCAGGGGGTCCCCAAGGGGTTCGCAGGGGGTCCCGAGGATGGGGGGGGGGTGCCTTGACAGACGTTGTTAACAAATAAAGGGTTCTCTCTCTTTTATTTCTACCCTCCGGGGTTGACTGTGGGGGTGGGTTAGGTTTGCCCGGAAAAGGGGCTTCTGACTGCATACCTTTCATAAATCTGCTCATTCTTCACGGCAAGGGCGACGGGATTGGGGTGGAGTCTCCAAAGTGCATGTAGTACACATAGTGTGTGTGCTCGAACAGTCTGTAGGCGGCATTTCTGTTGCAGTCAAATTTCGTCCTGTGTAAGCGCGCTTAAGCACCTTGGGATGAGCAGCAGAAATGAGCGTGATTATATGTTGGTACACGCAGATAATGGGCAATTTTTTTTCATGACTCCTACAGTATGTATACTTTATCGGCGGCGGCGGCGGTAAAAGAAGTGCTTTGATTGGACAAATTCTCGTTGCTCCAAGAAAATTAATCTAAAGTTTAATCCGTGCGTGAGTCCAGGATTAAGCAGACGTCTCCTGAATTTATGGGAATATTCATTTTATGAAAGTCTCTCAACTTTTCGGACTGAGCAAACATCTGTTGAGAACAACCGAATAAGTGTATGGATTAAGTCTGACTCTGCCAAGTCCAAGCATGACGTGACAGGATTATTTAGGGCGCTGTTAACCTCGACCCTTTTTCTCTCTCTCCTCTTGCACGCCTTGCAGCACTGGACCGCGGCGGAGGTGGGTGCGATGCTAAAAACTTAAAAAAAATTGACCAAATCTGGTGTGAAAGAAAAGAATTATACGGTGATAATAATGATTTCAGTACTACCATGGCGGCGGCAGGGCCGGGAGTGCCTTAGGCTCCTCGCCCTCGCCGTTCTCGTCCTCGAGGTCAAGTGTAAGTAGGATAAACTGTATTAGCATTTAAATTGATCTACATATGATATAAACCTATACATGAAATAATAAACAATATTTACCCGCTTCCTCCGCTGCCTGACGCCCACAGAGCGAGTATTCCATTCCAAGGGTATGTCGAAACGTGGTGTGAATCGTAGTTGACTTAGTGTTTAATTTTACACGATTTTTCTTTCTTTAAGTTTAGTAAGTCTTTCAAGTGAACTTTTTAATTCTCGTAGCCTTTTTTTACCCCTCTTCTTTCCTGTCATCTCTTAGCGTGTGAAGCATGATGTGAAATGCGTGTCTAATCTTCTTCATGGCTTGAAGACGTTGATTTTTGATGGATAGTTAAAAACACTATTTCGAATACATTTTTCCAGGCCGGTCGCAGCGTCCGCGACCTCTTCGAGGACCTCCGCGATGGCCACAACCTCCTCTCGCTCCTGGAAGTCCTCTCAGGGGAGATTCTGGTGAGTGTCACACTTTCTGAACGTGATTGTCTCACTTATGGCGCCCCTCGGCCTCGTTAGGTGTGTTCAGTTATTGTGCAACATAGTTTAAGCCTCAGAAATTGACCGGGAAACACTGCAAAGCTTGGCCCAAATGTCTTATTCACGTCTGGCCGGTGTGCGGACGACCGTTTTTTAATGTGCGTGGCGTTGATGCTTGGTGAAAACACTTCAGAAAGTGTTGGCAACCTGGAAATCTTCAACGTCATGCCTGATGGAGAGAAACTTATATTGAGAAACAGGGGGTCAAAGACGAAAAGTAAGTTGAGACCCGTCTTGATGCTGCGGCATTACTTTAGTCCACCTGATCATGAGGCCCAGCGAGGCCTACAGTGGGCCATTATTCAGCACGAATGGGCCTGAACAGGGTGCCCTTCGAACTGCCGAGTGCTTGCCAGAAAGCCAAGTTCAGTAGAAAGGAGTGGGCAATCTCAACAACAGAATCTTGCAAAAGGACTTCTTCCGCTGCTTTTTGCATGTGCAAATCCAGCCCGGCCATTGCAGAATGGGCAAGTCTCGTTGGGAAGAGCAAATTCTTTTCACAAGAAAAGATAAAGAGATTGGCCTCAATTCGTGCCCATCTTCAAACATGGTCACGCGGACAAGATGACATCTGGGCCTGAAGGCCCGCCGAGGCCTCGCAAGGCCGACATGTTTCCTTGGGAGGTCATGGCAAAGCTGTACTTGGTCCACTAAACGAACCCTTTCGAGAAGTGACAATCAACCAGCAACATGTCGAAGAATGTCTTGTTCTTGTCGCCCTGCAGCCTCGGGAGCGCGGTCGCATGCGGTTCCACGCGATCCAGAACGTGGAGACGGCGCTACGGTTCCTCCGATACAAGGAGATCAAGCTCGTCAACATCCGCGGCGAGGATATCGTCGACGGAAACCCGAAGCTCACGCTCGGACTCATTTGGACAATCATCCTACACTTCCAGGTGAGTGCTTGTATGTATACATTCGTGCAATCCATTATTGCGCATGTATGTACCGTTTTATGTATGAACGGCTCGGGGAGATCCCATTGGGTTTAGTCAAGGAACGAGCCTATTGTTGCTGTCATGCATAGCTGTGCGTGAGGCCTGAACTGAGCGTTGAAAAGAAGGAGATGAACTAAGTTTGCAACTCAACTATTCATATCTCATGATCGCTCCACATGAAAAGGGTAAAAAATTAGTACACATCTTCAACGTTACTCCAGTCAAGGCCTACAGAAATGTTGGATTTTATTGATAAAGCTTAGTTAAGATCTTTCATTTTTATATGGGAAATGAGCTCGAATTTGGCAAAGAATAACAGGTTTGGAAGGTAATGGAGGGTTTGCATAATTGCTTTAGGGTGTTGCATTAAATTTACGGCGCTCCACGTATGATGTTGACAGATTGCTCAGTTTTATGGGGCCCAAAATGTAGCGTCACGCATGTTTGGGGCGCCCAGAATTCCCAGCCGCTCAATGTCACAACATGCACGTTTGACATCTCTCATGAGGAGACCTCAACTGGCCCAAAGTTGGCCTCAACGCACGTACGTTTGTACACATGCATGTAAGAACGTACGTAAACCACTCCTGCTACAGACAGCACCGTAAATAACGTCGAGCTTAGTTAGTTCACGTACGTACCTGGTACTTACACGTAAGTGGCTCTTTGGAAAAACGATCTCCGGCTTTTCCCACGTCCCTCAGTCAACAGAGATACCTTTCAGTGTTTGAGTTCCCTTCTTGCGTTACCCATTTCTTGGGCAGGTGAGAAAATGGCGACTCATTGGGTAGGCCCAAGTGGGCATCACGCAGGCATGGATCAAGTCCCATCACGCAATCTATTCTTCCTCCTCTTCTCATACCTGCTTCTTGGTCATCGATTGGAGCTGATTTAGATCTGTTCAAAGCTGCCGCGACAGTTTTTTTTTCCCTTCCTTCCCAAGTTGTCCGGTAGATGGCGGACGAGAGTGACAGGAGCTCTGTAGGAAAAGGAAATATTCGTGGGGATTTTCTCCAGATTTGGCAAGAGATGGCGCCTCTGGGACCTTGCGGACTTGGTTCTGGAGATCGGTGTTGAGACACTGCAAGTGTCACCCCTTAACTTTGTGGGGAATGTGGCAAAGCTGGTGTGAAGCCCTTCACCAGTCGTGACGTACTTTTTTTCTGTAAGTCTGTTTAGTCACACAGGAAAAACTAGTCCGGACTAACCCGAAATATGACAGCAAACAAGCAGCAAAATATGTGGCAGGACTAAGTTGGCCTCAGTCACAGCATGCGCCTGGGTGGGCCTTGGCCTCCGACGGCCTCAAGTAGGGCCTTATCTCGGAAAAAAAGTCTGGGAAATAAACAGGGGGTGAGTACTGAAGATATTGTTGACTTCTTCATTCATGGTGAATCACTCAGAGTGAGACACGCGGCGAATTCTTCTTCAGTGCTGCTTTGAACTTCCTTTAAGTCACAAGCAAGATTTTTGTGTTGTTTTTTTTTCCCTAAGAAATACTGGAAAAGTCATGGTCAGTGGGCATGGAGAACCAGACGCTGTCTTCTTCTTTCTTGCTTGGCAGAAGCAACTGCCATAATGAACTCTGCCAGGAAGGATTGACAGCTTAATTTTTGTTCTGCATTGAAATTCTTGAAGGCAGAGGCCAGAGATTGGTGCAGAAAGTGGCTCGATCACTTGTGCGGCGCGCAGAATTGCTCAGAAAATTGCGTTAGATGTGACAACGGTGCATTTTGGACGGCATCTCTGGAAAGAAAAAGTAAAAAAGTGGGAAAAGTATTGATGAACGGCGTCTCCGGCAACGAAGTCTGGAGAAAAAGCAGGCCGAAAAAGTGGGAAACTAAGTGCTTCTTCCTCGCTTGGACAGACACTTGGAGCTGCTGCTTTGAAGGAGCGTTTTTTTCTCTTTCATTCTGGCCTGGAAAGAGCTGTTACTTGGCGGAGACCAGCTGAATGTAGCACTTACCAACTTCCTGTTGATGGTTGAGGGAAAAATTCTCTGGCTAAATGACATCGTCGGTTGCAGTTGGATAGGAGGAAGCAAGCGGAGAACAGGAGAAAACACAGAAAAGCTTGTGCAGTACGAAGACCAAGTCTACTGAAGATCTTACGCAGCAAGAGCAGTGAAACAATGCTTGTTCTTTTTCTGTGAAGTCATCATATCAAATTCGGATGTCTCCGACGGACTCAAGTTTCATATTGCTACATAGAAAGGGCTAGAGCACTAAACAGGGGGAAAAAATCAGCAGATTGGCCAAAAGCCAAAGTGTCATGCAGTAACAATCAACAGCAACGATCATTTTGTTGCTAATTTAAGTCGTTGTGGCACATCAAGTCATGTCAGCGCCTCGCGGGGAGGCCTCTGCGGTGGCGGCTGCGGCCGCTGAAGACGTGGCCGCGGTTCACAGGTCGGCGGCCTACAGCAACTTCTTGAGGCGGCTGTTTAGTTGTGGTTCTAGACGGCGGCAACATGTGGATCATTCTCCGCCAGACAGTCCTGAGATAAACAGACCTTCCACACTGCCCAACCCTAAGTTGAAGCGCAGCAAGTTGGTTTCGGGAAAGCCTCCAGCCACGCCAGCCAGGCTGTCCAGGTTCGCCTCCAGGGACCCGCTGGTGCCGCAACAGTCCAGGGATGCGGTGGACATCCGCAGGCTGTCAGCAAGCAGCCTCTGCATGCTTGGCAGCGAAAGTGTCGTTGGTGTCAGCAAGCCCGAGCAGAGAAGGAGCAGTTGGCACCAGACCACCCTGATGGCGCCGGTCTCTGTCAACCCAAGGGCTGACATTGGCACCACTGAGCTGTCAGTACTCATGCCAAGAGAGAGTGCGGCGGAAAGGGCCAGGATCAGGGCCAGGGAGGAGAGGATGGGTGACAACACATGCTTCAATCGCTACCAGGTGTTCAGCGGTAGCATGAGTCTCAGTGGCAGCGCCAAACCAGATGCCAACACCCCGAAAGAACTGGCAATGTTAATGCCAAAGCCGACCGTCAAACAGAAGGCCAATAATGGTAGGACCAGTAAGCATTTGAATTCTGGAATTCCTAAGGCTGACTCAGTCAAATGCAAAGGATCTCCGGACTCTGGGTTGGGCAAAGAGAGCATAGGGGGTGCTCGGAGTCATAACATGAGCACAGGAGTGCCTGGGACAGCTATCAAGATCCGTACGCCTGCCACCAACGAGGATAAAGAGTTGAGCGACAGTACAGTTGCCAACAACATTGAAGGTTCCGAGACCGGCATTGATCTCACCGATCATGTCACTGACTACTTTCCACAGGAGGCCAAAATTGAGAGCGATCCTTTCATCATCAGGATTCCAGTGTCTGCTGCAAATGCTGCCGCTGCAAGTGCTGCCGCTGCAAGTGATGCCGCTGCAAATGCTGCCGCTGCAAATACTGCCGCTGCTAATGCTCCTGATGCCGTTGCTGTGCAAGATGAGTCCAAACGCTGGAATGAAGATATCATTGACGATGTATCTGTAGACACTAAGGCCGAAGAAATCCTGACAAAAAGTCGTTACAACGACGACCTAGAGGAAGTTGGCAGTGCTGGTTTCAATCCCCAAGAAAATCGCCAAGGCAATCCAGAAGAAGTTGCCGGCGAGGTGGCCAAAGTCCAAGTTGTGTCCAATGGTGTAGAGTTTGGTCCCGTCAACTCCTTCACAAAGACTCAAGAGGCTTCAGACCAAAGAAATAAGAAGAGGAACAAGAAGCTAACAGTCGGCCCCACGGCCGGCCCTATCGGCCCCGCGCTGCTCTGGCACTCCCTGGAGGACTTGGAGGAGTCCACGGACGTCAAGAGTCCACAGAAGAAGAATAAGAAGAAGCAACTCTGGAAAATGAGGAGGAAGAATGACGTGAGTTAATTACGAATCTGCAGGGGTTTTAAAAAACGTTCACGTTTTCAAAGGGGTTTAATCACTGCCAAACGAACGTTAATGACGAGGGATAATCACCAATTAATGTCTGGTAAAGATTTCCACGGAGATCTGTGGTAAAGCGACTAATTAGCTTAATTATGTCTAAATGATCACATCTGGTGGAGCATTTGTCCGTTCAAACGTGTCCTGAGCCTCCTGTTTCGCTTCTTGCAGGAAATACGTGAAATCAAAATACTTTTGGGTCGCTTGAATGGGCCCCATTACTGGCTATCGACCTTCGGTGGTCAAAGAATTCATTGCCTGGAGACGACAATGGTAGCATTTTTTCTCTCCCCTGAGCTCCTTCAAAGGGCTCTTGCTCAATCAGACAGTAAGGGACGAACGAATTAATCCGTAGCATCTAAGCCTACCGTACCAGACAGTCGGTTTGCAGCAACATTCATGATCTCGTCTGGTCGAGTGAGAAGGCTAGAATGGGCTAGAAAACGGGCAGAAAATGGGTCCCCCGATGCGATGACCGCAGCTAAGCGCCAGTTCATGACTCCGTCGAAGGATTGAACATTGAAGGTGTGTACGAGAAAGAAAGAAGCTCCGGCTGATGACGTCATTGCCAAATTTCGTAGCCCACCCGTTATTTGAGACTCCCACACTGAAAAGATTTTTCTTGACCGCCCCGAAATACCTCTTGACGTCATCGACCGGTGTAAATTGGGCGCCAAAGACCTTATGGAGCTCCATCCACGCAGTGAAGCGTCTTCACCTGAATTGATTCAATCACACCAGCTGTGTGTAGCAGATCTTTTTTTTCAGGGGGAGGGCGGTTTTTGAGTCTTGTTTGGTCAGAACTTGACACATGTGTGCGTGCTGTTGGGTCACACATAAAAGCAAATTTGAGTCACCCATGCTAAAAGCTCTACTGATAAGGAAGGCCACTAACTCCTTGACGTCTCTTCTCTCACAATTTCTGCACTTGGGGGGCTTCATTTACTTTCGGGGGAGAAATAACTTCCTACCTAAGTACGCACCTAACGTTACTTTTGAGGCAGATAGAGCTAATTGACTGTTGACGATGTCTTAGAATCTCTTTGTACGTGTGTGCGAGAGAGCCAGAGTTCACTGAGCCAGTAACTACCTGTTATGCAATCCATTGTACAACACAGTAAGCTCATAATTTATGCCACAAATCTGAATTGGTACCTTTGACAGCCTGGCAAAAAAGTTCCTCCCCTTCTCTCATTGTCCTTGAGAGACTTCGCCCCCCCCCCCGCC
>JAAUXU010044933.1_pt1 | contig 69899 bp, 61 predicted proteins | sample 7278151 | NCBI WGS metagenome assembly JAAUXU01 (sample SAMN14350113, study PRJNA611818) | marine sediment metagenome | isolation source: surface marine sediment (1.8m) | place: French Polynesia: Moorea | collected 2018-08
ATGAAATTTCATAGTAAACGTGTGTTCCCATATTTCTGGCTTGGATATCCAACAATTTTTTTGAGAGGGTCTCAAATTAAAGACATGACATCACTCTAACACTGACCACTGTCCGTTTCCGTGGTCAATTTTTTCAACCTGATTTTCAAACGGGGGCACTGTAGGCAAGAACGGTTACCATAAGTTATCACTTTGTAAATGGTTTTTAGCTGTAATGCCAGGTAATTCAGGTGCACCCTGTAAGCCTTAACGTTCTCAGCTATGCTTTCCTAACAAAAATCTTACAACAAAGGAGAATGAAAAGTAACAGTCTTACAAATAAGTCTTATAAGTAGTCTTATCGATGACAGCTCAAGGGGCCCGCGGCTTTGGCCCTACCGGTGGTGGCCAGTGCATTCAGCGTGATTTCATTGTCGTCAGTGGCTAGTGCACCAACCGGTGGGCACCAATTGGAGTCAACCCACCAATAGGGTGGGACAGTGTCCCAGGATCGACATACCTGGACAATCATCACTTACGAGATGACCAGATTTAAGAGCGGTGACCTGGCAGGAACATGGTACCCTGCCACAGATAAAGGTAGAATGCCTACCTCAGAATGCTCTGCACCACCACAGACCAATAGGCTGTCAGCGACGATGCCTCGTTGAAGAAGGGCACCCTGATGTCAGAGCACAACATTCTTGCCCTTAATCATTAACCCAGGTAACCCCGAGTTCCTCTGCCGGTTATGAGTAACAATTCTTTCCACTTGTCCGCTAGATCTTGAAGAAATTGAATTTCGTTTCTGCAAAATGCACCGGATGGACGGTGAAATTGTCATAATCAAACTTCACTCTAAGGTGAAAGAGTGATCTTTCCTTACACCACGGTAAAGTTGAGAGTCCTGGTCATATTTTCTGTGCTCGCTGTTTCTGAGGTGATGAAGAACAAGGAGTTATTACTGCTAGGTTCATTCAAATTTGCAAGTGACGAAGCTCGTGATATTCAGCACAGCTTCAACTCAAGAACCCACCGAAAGTCGATGGGAAATAGAGCGACCATCAGTAAAGGTCGGGTTCGCAGAGGAACCTCAAGCTCTTCACTCTGTTATTCGTTATTTATCTTATTGGGCACTGTCACTATATACCACTGATGTGAGAAACAGACGCATGTCAGCTGGGACAAATGTGCTTCTCGTTAGAACGTTTCACAGTACTTCGAAAATTTGTCGTAAAATTTTCAGTATGTGATCTGGTTAAAACTGAGCAAAGACTCCAATTTGTCTAACATAGGGAACCCCATCTTTGCGGGGATTTCTGCCCCGGTGCTTTCCCTACAAGTACAACTAGTAGGAAGGGCAGGAGCAACGACTCATGCATCTCTGAGCTATATTTTATGGTATCACCACATATTATGACTTAATCATAGTTAACTCCATCAAGCCGAGGTCTCTGTGGTAACCACAACTCTGAAAGCAACAATTTTCGTTCTCGTTTCCGGCAACTAGAAAAGTGTGTGAAAAAACTACGCCAAAAACAGGGTTTTCTTGCTCTAGTGGAGCTCCAGAAGGAGGCAGGGGTTCCTCTCATTAGAGGGCCTCCCATGTTGGAAGAATCACGGTAAGTGAAAGCTAAGCTGAAAAATACCTATAAAACCTGCATGCACTGACCGTCCTGAACGCGTCACATGTAGGGTCGATGGCGTCGTTTCAAGGAAGCGTGTCTGCTTCCTGGTTGAGGTCGTCCGGCTGGAAAGGACGTGACTATCGCAACACGTGTACTGGAAGTTGCGTGCAGCTGTCGACCTTTTGTCTATGTCACTGCTGCACACGAGGCACGTGCGCAACACGTGTGTCTGTTTGTCTGTCTGCTCTTCCAGATAGAAACAGGGCCAATTTCATGCAAATGCCTACTCATGAGTGCAAGAATTTGCGTTCCTCTGACAATGATCAACAGTTCCCATTTTTGCCAGACATGTGATTTGGTCCGAACGTCGATGGAGAGAGGAGGATTTGCTGTCTGCGAAACGAGAGCACTTTTTGCGCAAAACTACTTGGGCTCCTAACAAGAAGTGGATGAAAACAAGTCAATTTTGGAAACGCTGCTTCGTCATTTTTGCTCTAGTAAGGTTCCCAGACAATGAGTGAAGCAGTTGGCCTGCACATGAATTTTATAGTGATCAACTTACAGCCGTAGCCGTATAAGTACTCTCAATCGAGGTCATGCGCTCAAGAATGAAGCAGCACTGACGTTTCAAAAATTACCCCTAAACACTACTTTCTTATGACCCAGTGACATACATCGTACTGATATCGAAAATCACGAAGTTCGTGACTCACATATGAAATCTTCTTTTTTTAGTCGTTTGCTCTATCATGAATTTATTATTTACACGTACAGTACTGAGCGTAGGTAATGCATTCAATTTATACCGAATTTTGGAAATTGGTTAATAATATACTTGGCATCAGGTCTGATCCAAACGGACGTGCAAATGTGCTCAATCTTGGGGAGCAACATTGGGCAATAAAGTTGGCCACAGTCCAAAATATGGCACCAAAAAAATATGGACAACACTGAGTGGGCCATTGGTGGTAAAATACATTTTACATATCATCATCATACATATTACACAATGGCCAAGCCACTCGAAGATGACACCAAAAAAGGCCAAAATGACCCTTGACATGGTCAAGGACATCACGAAAAGGCTCAATGTGCCTGCAGACACTGTTCACAAGGTGTTCGGGGGTGAGAAGGAGCAGGGAGGCCAATGCTCGCTCCATGCCATGTCCTTGACCTCAATCTAGAAGCTGCAGGCACCTTAGAGAGGAACATTACTGTATAGCTTAAAAAGTTGTGCCCTAGTATAATCAAGAGGCTGCGGGCCGTCATATGTGCTGGGGGCAGCCTTATTGAGGGAATCCGTGGGGCTGATGACCACCACGAGCGCACTGATGATGATTCAGATTAGGTTCATCCGAACCTTTCGTCTCTGTGTGCTCTATGAGTTCTTCAATTACTCTATAATCACAGGTCATTCTGCAGTAACAAAAATTCTAGTTGAGTATGCGCTACTTTTGGTCAGTACTGTAAATCCTGGCAATGACAAGAGCAACCTCGTAGCTTGCAGATGATCAGCTTTAGTTCACCCAAAAAGGGCTGGCAAATCTGAGCACCCTTTAATAATATTACAAAAAAGGGTCTCAAAGTGTAACAAGAATCCATTAGGTGAGACTTTGTTGGAGCTTCTCATGAGGGAAGCGATGCCGTTGCTGTTGACTTGTCACGGAGACGCCTGGGCAGAAGGACTTGTTCGTGCTCACTGAGGATGGGACCCTCGCTGGCTTCGAGGCAAGTACCTGTAGTCCTGTGCAGTGTGTGCCATAAGTCAGAGCCTCTGTACAAGGAAAATCAGTAGCTCTTTCATGTGACATCTTTTAGGAACCGGTCCGGCGACAACCCCTTACTACGCCATTTCCTCACTACAGTACAATGGCACTGGCGACATTTCCTCACTTCCTCACCCCTTATCACGCCTCAGACAGAAGAGTTATCGAACCTGTTAGGGCTGGGTTGAGCCAAGCTTGAGCATTGCACTGAAATGTCAAAGTTATAATAGCAGGTAAGTATATAAGAGCAGGTCGCACTACGCATTGCACTGAGATGCCGAAGTGATGAGAGCCAGTACGTAGGTAGGTGATTGCTTAGGAACCATATTTCTTCCAAAAATTAACACCTCACATTCTCGGTGGGACAATTTGTCCTTAATGTCATTGCATTCATAACATTCGCCTTGAGCCAACTCAAATGACCCCCCTGAGGTGAGTCTCCAATGTGCCTGGATATTATTGTTTGTTTGTTTTTTTTTAGAGCGGACGCGCATGTACCAAAGCTCTTGTAGCAGCACTGGACGGCGTCTCAGTGGCACCTTGGCTGCCTTCTGGGAAGATCTGAATTCAAAGTACGAAAAGTCAGAATCTCTTCACTGACTGTCACATGTCTGCACACACAGACACACGCAAAAATGGCGTGATGCAACCGTCGCATCAATTCTTGTTCATATTCTTGTGTGTCATCGGGCAGAAGAGTAGGATTGTTTATTGACACAAGGACAGCCAGTTTCCTGGTGTTCCTAAAATGGAACTCCGATATCTCTTGACCAGGCCGTTTTCCTCCTTGTTCAGGTCCATGGGAATGAGGCCGTGTGTGATTGCAAGCTTTGCCTTTATTTCATCAGAGACTCCAAGACTGATCCCTTTTATTTCTCAGAACTTGTTGCGCGTGGTGTCATAACCGGAGCAAACATGTGGCGTGATGTCGCAAAAAAAGTCGTAGGATGACTTTTCCAAGTCCAAGAAACCATGGGTGAGTAGTTCATAGTGGAAGATCAGTGACTGTACTGACAAGAATCGGTAAATTTGTGACACGAGATATCGAAGCGGTTTTTTTTCTCCCTCTCAAAAAGTTCAATGATCCTTTTCACTATAGACAAGGTCAGTGATGTCCAGACGTACATGGGCGAAGGGTTGGGATGCACTACGACACTCCTGTAAAGCGATACTTTGCGTCCCGAAAGTCATATGCATCTGATTGTCGGCGAGATTGAAGGTGTCCCTGGTCCACCAATATGACCTGCTTGCGCTACACAAGTAGTGAAGAGCCACGTGGACGTGCAACAAGCAGCATTCACGTGATGAATCCTCGTGACGTAGTCCAACCTGACGTCACGCACCTGGTGTACGTCAGGATTATCTAATCGCGAGGACGCGAGAACAGTGGGAGAAACTTTTGAAAGAGGAGATTGAGAGGTAACGAAGTTGTTCAGTGCGTCACTTCTTGCTGGGGCAGTTGAGGGGTCGTAGATCTGTGACCACTCATGCTGTTCCAGTACAGCTTATATGGATTAACGGTGAGTCCGATGAAGAGGAAATGAAATTTTTTCTAACAGCCGGAAAATATTCCGAAAATCGCGCGTTAAAATCCTTTTGAAGCATGGCTTTAACGCTATTTAGCGACGACGCACGAGGGCAATATTCTTGCATTTTAGCTGAAGGGATATGAAATGAACCTCGTGCAGTCAAGTCCTAGTCAGGTACACCTAGTGTTACAATATGCGTCGTCAATATATAGTTATACAAATCAACGACGCATAATGTGTGCTCATATGTACCCATCCTCCTTGGACTCTACAGCACTCCAGTACATATAGCTCTACAATATGCGTCGATAATATTTAGGTGATGAAATGCTTCAGTAGGGAAAAATGGCGAAAATTTGTTCTGCCACCTGGGGTAAAATTCAAATTCTGCGCAGTCACTCCACGTTGTCACGTACTTTTTCTTCCTTCTCTTAACTGCATTATTGCGTAAATACAAAATGGTACATAGTTTTGACAGCTAAGAAAAGACTCTTCTTGCCAATTGACGTCACTGTCTGCATAGAATTGATTTCGATAAAGTTGAAATATTGGAGCAATTTGGTTTCGCGGTGTTAGGTTTAAATTGAGACAAAAATGGCCAGCCTAGTTCTTGAGATTGGTCGGATAAAACTGAACATCAGCAGCAACAGTAGAGTCTTTCTTGTCACTTTAAGTTCAGATTTCTCAAAAATATTCACTGAGAATGATCACCAGGCTGCAGTTGTTGTCGTCCTCCACGCTGGGCTCACGCCCATGCAACGTAGATGTTGGCCAGAAGGATAATTGAGTGAGCTTTTCCAGCTGTCTATTTAGGTCTGACCAATTTAGTGCGCGTCTTGCCTATGACAGAGGAAGTTCACTAAATTTAGCCATTTACTCCAGTACGTACTGAGTGACAATATTCTGGACAGTTTAGGCCACCCAACTCTCCGGACTTGGTGGACAATTGCCTCTGGGGCGTTTTGAACAAAGATGTCAACAACAAACTCAGTAGACTTCATCAGGGCTGCCATTGTCAAGTCGCGGACGAGAAAAATAAAGTAACCATGTTTATTGACAATTGTAAGTAATAATTGAGCGTAGAAGAAAAATGGATAAGACTAATTTTATAGAAGGGATATTCAGTGAATTGCAAAAAAAGTTTCTGATAGTCCATATAATAACGGAGATATTGGCTTTTTCCCAGCCTATTTTTTGTTTTGAGAAAAAATCTGTGTAGGCAGGGCTGACAAGAATGTGCAAATGCATGAATGTGCATAAAAATGCATAATTTCGTCCAAGGTCATCTGCAACATCTACTTCAATGAGCTGCGAGGCTTGGAGAAAGTCTGTTGTTGTTAACCATGGGGAGACAGCAAAGCTTAACAAGGGCCAGGAGCTGATTTTTGAGGGTGAGGAAGAGAAGCAACAGTTTCTGGTGACCGCCATGAAGAACGTGTGAGCGATGTAAGTAATGGAGAACGATCTGTAGCGAAAGTGGACTCTTTCTATATATTTTCTTTAGACAGTGTACACAAGAGAACGACAGCCACGCCCTCATCAAAGCAGAAGAGTGGATACTCCTTGTGAAGAGTATCAAGATTCTGGACAAAGTTCAGGACGAGCTGATGTTGGACCCTTTCACCTTCAACATGAAGACTGTGCCAAAGGAGAACCCAGACCACAACGCTGTACTCAAGTTGGCGAGGATCCCGAGCGGATGAGAGCAGGTTCTGGAGCGAGCGTAACAATACCTGCGGTCTTTGCCAATGCCCCAGTACCAAACAACTGATTGTGAGGAGCTTCAGCAGCCTCATAGACGCATCAATAACTCATCAGCTCGAGCAAGCAATCTCTCCCAGCAAAACACATTCAAGTCTCCTTGCTAACTCGGTAGGGCCAACATTTTCTTGATTGACACCGGTACTGGATGTCTGCAACAGCCGCAATCACTGTCTGCCATGGCTAGTTGCTCCCATGGTAGACAGTGATTACATCTCTATCTATATAGAGACCCTAGAGAATGAGATGCGCAAACGGTGCAGTGCAACAGCTGACACACTGTATTTAGTGCCTGTTTGGACGAGCATCCATTCTGTGGACTAGAGACAACACACTACAAAACAAAACAGTTTCAGTCTTGTCCTTTCGTGCAGTTCGTGAACTTTCAAGGCCAAAATGCTGTGCTGTAGGGTGCAACAGCAGGACTGGGAAAGGCTTTCAAATGCACCAGTTCCCACTTGACCCTACACGGAGGAACATTTGGAGCAACAAAGTCGGAGAAAAGAACTGGACGCCATCAAATAATTCATTTCTGTGCTCAGTGAGTCTCACACTTTCAAGGATTTCACCAGTGCCTCAACATTTCGTTCAGGTTTCTTTTATGGAGCACTTCACGTGTGATGACGACCTGATGAGCTTTAAAGGCAAGGGGAGACTGAAGCCTACAGCACACAATGATTCACACTTGCCCAAGAAAAAGACTCTGAATGTGAGGGTCCACTCAGCCACTGTGAGAGCAGCAACAATCTTGGCAATCAAGTCAGATCATCCTTATGCAAAGGAAGCAGATAGTGCTGTCAGCCAACCTTCATCCTCCTCCTCATGGCTGTCCCAGCATGGCCTGAGCCAACCACCATCATCGCCGCTGCCACATGTTGACATTACAGGGAAAATAGTCCAAGAGGGGGTCATGATCAGCTTCACAGTGCCGGTAGAGAGCAATATCATCGAAGTGATAGGACTCATTTCTGGAAACAGTTGGGTCTTGGTGGCATGGAGGTAGGTAGTAACATATCAAAAAATTAGAAAAATTAACCAACAGCCTAGAAAGTTATTGGCATTTTTCATTTTAGGTTATAATATAAAGTCTACAAAATTATGAAGAAACTCATGCTCTTGATTAAGTATTATTTTTTCCTCAGGTCAGGTATACTACACAATTTTTTTTTGACTGGACCCTAATTTAATCTGCTGAGGCTGCAGGAGCTGCTGAAGTTGATGGCTTTCAAAAAACAGGTCCTACCTCTGCCTGTAGTTGTCTCTCCTTCAGTGTTTTTTGGTCATTACTCAGGGTGAAACTTTTAGAACAGGATATTTGGTTTGGACATTTTAGGAGGTATTTCTACAACTTTCACATGTTCTGAAAGCTGAGAATTTGTCAGAGTAACTATTATAAAAAACACCATTGCCATATCAACTACAACTGGCTTTTTCAAGGAGTTTGATGGTGCAGACTGCCATAAGCTTTATGCTCATGCCAAAAGGAATGTGAGAAGGACGCAAGACCATGGGTTTCCATCAGTATAATTGACTCAAGAGATTCTAAAAAGCATTGTTAGGAGTACCTCCTGTAAAAAATTCTGAGTTCTCATCAAGAAGGTATACAAGGAATGAGATTTTAACAAAGTTGGGACAACTCAATGAATCAGACTTCACATTGCAGGGAACACTATTAGTCGAGTGAAACAGCAATGCAAAACATGCAAAAACTGCTTGCCTGTTCTCAAACAAGACCATGCTTTTGCAAACCGTTCCTATTTGCAAAGTCAGAAAGACTGTGCAGGCTCTAGTCTGGTAAAGTGCAATGATACACTGTTTGAAGAGTTGCTTGTTCACGCCGAGAATGTTTTCCGTCATTATAAAGAGGATGACACGAGACCAAGGACGTGAAAAAGAGGCTTGAGGCCGTCTTGGCCATGGAAAAAGACTTATTCGACCCCCCTGTCTCGGCATTGAGAAGAGCCTGCTCTCTCAGTTCTACAAGCTGCATTTGCACACTTATGGCAAGAAACGGAGAGTATGAGAGAGAAAGGCCATTCAAGCCAACAAGAAAGGCAGCGAGCATGGCTCCAAAAGTATGCAAATGCGAAAAAGTGTGGAAGATCTAAAATAAGCATAGAGTTGCCTTTGCTCATTTCGTATTGTTTTAAGCTGCGCGCGCTTTTTGGACAGAATGTACAGTGTGTGCATGCAAAGCGCTTACATTTGCGTTGGCGGGAAATTTGAAGAAACGTTCAGCCACCCCCAGACATGCCCTCGAGTTCATTGAGATCTAACCAGCAGGCAACGAAACCTCTCATAGCAGCTCAATGATCACACTGTAGGATGGATACTAAATCCTGCTGCCAGACGTACACCCGCCCCCCTCATTGGGGTATGTGTCATTGATCAAGGGCTTCACCACTGTCTGAAGGCTATAGATGTACACCTCCTTGGTGATTCTGAGGCCCTGAGGATGCAGTTGGTGAAGTAGTGGTCATTCTAGGAGTTTCAGACTTGATCAACAGTCCAGAGCTTCTTCTCAGAGAAAATCTGGTCTGTTGCTTCATTGTCCTGTATCCATCCAAGGAGTTTCTTCCCCTCCTGAACACGAAGCTGCTTCATTGCGTTAAAGAGGAGCTGACAGCAGCAGCACCAGTATGAGTTGAGCCCCAGGTTCTGCACAGCAGCCCTGATGAAATTTTTGCAGGTTCCAGCTACTTTTGCCAACTTGCCAATGCTGATGGTGGGGTCCTCCTCAGCTGCAGTGTTCAGGGCCAGAAGGAACTCCTCAGTTCACTTCCTGTTGTGCCCTCCAAAGCCAGACTTGCAGGCAAGACTGAGGTTGCTGTTCTTGAGCCTCTTGACTTTGGCAACCAGTGCACGAGAGCAGTTCTCCAGTTCACAGATCTTGTTTTTTAAGACTTTGGCACCAATGAGTGCAGACACTCTGCGTCGCTTGGCCTTCATGCTGGCGATGCACATGGCACATGAAAGTTGGCATTCCCTTTTATACTGCCATTTTGCTCATGACACACCTAGTACTTTTGTCACACCTTATACTTTTTTCACACCTTTTACTCTGATAGCACCTCAATGCTCATGAAAGTGTTTACCTCAACTACATGTTCTAGTTATATATGCCCAGCTGAGCAAGAGGCACTTTACATCCGACTTTGGATTCTGCCTCCAGAGGGTGCTGTCAGTTGTGATAGAGGGAAAGATGAGAGTAGTGGTCAAAGTCTGGAAGTGGCTGGAGTTGAACCCATGACCACCCGAATGTCGACCAGACATTCTACCTCTTGGCTATATTGCCCAGGGGGTGAGGGGGAGTTGAAGGGGAGAGACCAACCAGTCACAAGAGGCTTCGTTGCCTGCTGGTTATATCTCAATGAACTCTAGGGTATGTCTGGGAGTGGCTGAACGTTTCTTCCAATTTCCCGCCAATGCAAATGTAAGCGTTTGGCATGCACACACTGTAGTTCCCATGCCAAAACAGGTGGCGCTGCGGGCCGCATCTCTTCCCCTAGGGTCTCTAGATTAAGAAATCTTCACGCAGTTTTTGGGCATTTGCCATTTTTATTTGCACTTTACTGACAGTCCTGGGTATAAGGGAAAAACATCGTAATGGGTAAAAAAAGCCTTGTTGCGGACGTACCCAACCAACATTTGGCCACCCCTGCAATTCCAATTCCAGTTTTGGAATTTTACTGGGTGCCCTTGGTGTTTGCTACGTCAAGTCAAATGATGAAGATGTGGCTAAACACTTTTTTTTTAAAAAAAAAAGTCAGTCCCCCCAGGGTTGAAGTGATGCATATAACTTGGTGATAAGTTAGTTACCTTGTTATTGTGGATGTCAAGGTAAGTCAAAAAACGTAAAACCAGTGACACCCTGACCCATGACACCAGCCAGGGTAGAATCGACGGCTGGACCTTGCATATTTCATGCACAGACTCGATTTGTGCAATGTAGAGGACACATATACATACACAATGATAAAATATTTTGCTTCGTATCAAAACTTTGGACCTTGGAGAGAAATCTTTGCATTTGTTTATTCACTATTGAAGGCGTTAGTTCACCAACGGCTAACTGAGGCCCTCGCCGAGACCCGATTAGTTAGGGCAGGGATTCTTTGGGTTGAGGTCGGCCCGTCTTTCAGCCGCCTGCAACAACAAAGTCTCTACAGTCGGGCTGGAAAACCGCCGCCAACGACTAGATTTTCTCCAGTGATGTAAGATGCGTCGTCGGAGCACAGGAAGGAAACCGCTCCGGCCACGTCTTCGGGTGTCCCAAACCTACGTGTTGAAGTATTGATCCATTAAAATGAGTACTTGCCTGCGCAAACAACGATTCTTACCTTTTTATATGGATGGTTTCCATGAGTTTTTCACTGAGAGCCTCATTTCCGGTCAGCTGTGCATAACGAAGAACAAAGAATGAAACTCCTAACCGACGCGAGCCAATCCTTTACACTAGCTCAGCTAATTCTTATGCGTATGACACCGTGATCAGTAAAAAGAAAGCATGTCTACAAGTATACGTATGAAGTCAAGAGACTTTTGCATGCGCGTAAGAGCAACAGGTTATTAGTTATTACGTGAATATTACTGCATGAATGCGGCTTCGCTTGTCCTCCTGAGGCTTTGGTCTTGGTTTTGTCACTGCACATCTGGGCATTGCAGTCCAACCTTCAAGTTACGATATTGCTTGGTCAGCAGCACACGTATGAGACATGACTTGAAAAGAATAACGCTTGATCAGCAATAAAGAATCTCGTAGCTTCAAGCCCTATCATAACTTTGAGATCCATCACTTTGACATTTGATAGTATTGTCCTAAGGAGAGAACAGGGAGGATTGCCGTCAGGTGCTGGAGTCATTTTCGGACTTTGGGGGGCCCCGAGTCATAAGATGCAATATCAATGACCGGGTCTATTTTCACACAAAAGCCGTTGAAAGAGCTGATTAAACTCATTCACAATAGCTTTCGATATCGTTGAGCTGTAGTAGGCATAGAAGACGGAAAAACCTCATTCCTCTTCCACAAGTTCATCATCTGCGGAGTTAAACAGTTGGACGATTTCGGCATCAAGCATGCCCTGAGCGTCATTATCTGAGTCAGTCGCGTTGCTCTTGCTTTCGACAGAAAATTTGCTAATCGGTGACGATTCCTTTTTCCAGAATTCTTACATAAGGCATAAAAGGCTTAAAGGCGCACTGTTGATTTTTTTTAGAGTGCTTAAAGTGCGCTCCAAAGTCCGAAAAATATCATATTTACACAAACATACTCACAGCAGAGGCAAACTTTGTTTCCACGATGCCTGGTGCAACGCAGTTGACGCGGACACTTCTTGGGGCGAGTTCGGAGCTGAGCGCCTTGGTGAGACCGAGGAGTGCAGTCTTGCTGACACTGTACGGGCCAAGCATCTACGTCATAGCGACACAAGGATTGACACGTTTAAATAGTGCAGAGACAAACAAGTCACGTGGCGAAGCTACAAGCGTGCACACGCACGTGAGCACGTCGATGGTACGCAAATGCGTAATCGAACGATTTCTTAGCACTGACATTGATGTTGGGGAAGGGCGACTCAGGGATGGTGAGAATGAATACATGGGTCAACAATACTATGCATTAGCCTTAGTCAAAAAATGAAAATTTTGAAATTCAACTGAGGGCATCTCAGGTTTGTTACCTAATGCCAAATGGTAAAGATGTAGTCAAATGGTTTTCCCCCCAATTTTTTACCCCCTCCATGGCAATAAGGTTTTACTACATAAATTCAGTGCATGACAAGGTGCTCAGATTTTGAAAGCCCTGTGACAAAGCTGTGAGCACTTTGGTTTTAGTTTCATTTGACTACAGTGCTTCAGTTTTGTATCTAGAAAGGAACTAAGCAGGTCCACATCAAATTTGCGATGTGGCCGTAACATTCTTGTGTAGTGTGTCTGAAAACCTTTGGAGGCAGAGAGGGGACCCAAAAAGTCAATTTTTTTTCAATCCATTTGGTATGATCAGTCTAAGGATGATTCTAAGACCTACCATAGGCCAAGTTGCCATTTTATTGTCACTTTACGGCTCAATTTCCTGGTCACATCTTGCTTGTATGGATGAGCCCTTACAGGACATAACCATTAAAAATTGCCCTTTGATTAAATGAATCGGTCAAATGGTAAAAGTTAAAAAGGTATGGCCATCCTACCAGTTTGAATGGTGCAAAATGATGCATCATCTCACCCCAGAGCAAAAAATCTTTCTCACTAAAGAGAAGACAAGAAACATCCCTTATCTGGCTATAAAGAGGAAGTGGAGGAATATCTTCCCTGGGCATTGCCCAGACAGCACCATTCACAGGTTGTCAGAGAAATTTGACACAATTGGATCTGTTGCTGATGCCCCTTGATCTGGACATCCTAAGACTACTGATACAGATGAGAATAAGGAAAACATTGCTGCTTTCTTTGCAGAAAATCCAAAAACCTCACAGAGAAGAGCTTCATTACAAATTGGAGTTAAGAGATCATCCAAGCAGAGGATGATGTAAGGTTGCAAATTCAGGCAATATCAGCAAAGGAGAGTGCAAGCACTTGAACCAGGTGACCTGGTGAAATGTCAACAGTATGCGACATGGCTGCTGGGAGAGGCCATTGATGACACGCTCAACAACAACTGCTTTGCTGTCATGGATCGAATAATTCCTTCTGATGAGGCCACTTTTAAACTCAATGGCTCTGTAAACCGGCATAACTGTGTCTACTGGGCTAGGGAAAATCCCTATGAAGTCATGCCAAAAGTTCTCAATGCTGCAGGAGTCACTGTATGCGCTGGAATTTGTACCAAAGGCATTGCAGGTCCTTTTTTCTTTAATGGTACGTGTAATGGTGACTAATACTTAGAGATGTCGCAAAGAGACATCACACCAGCCATTATGGCTTTGTACCGTGATGATGATGAAGATCAGAAGGTTCTTTTTCAACAGGACGGTGCTCCTCCTCATGACAAGTGCACTGTACAGGACTGCCGGAACGAAACCTTTCCTAATTGCTGGATAGGCTGTGGTGGCCCCTACAGATGGCCTCCAAGATCACCTGACTTATCACCACTTGACTTTCCTCATCATCAAAGACCCTGGAGCAACTGAGACAGTTCATTCAAGAGGAATTCGTCAAACTGGATGAGGACAGAGATCTTTGAGATCAAATTTGTCATACCACCCTCAAATGGGTTGAAATGTGCCTCAATCAAGAGGGGAAACACTTTGAAAATCACCTTTAATGCATATTCATATGAAAAATGGAGCAATCACAGTTACAGCTGCTTTGTGTGTCTCACAGTGAGTCTAATAATATTCACCATACCAAATTTCAGCTGTCTACCATACAACTGTAGAATAACCAAGGGAGCATAACTTTTGGGCCACCCTGTATATGGAGTAAAACTCGCTCCACGTTTGAGGTCAATCGGACAAATTTTTACTGCATAGCATTCGTGGAGTCACAAATTCATTGAGTACTACTAAACTGCGCTAGAGTTGTGCCAGGACTTTTGCAAAAGATTAGCCCCTGAAGTTGAAATTTTGAACTCAAACGTCGTCTGTTACTTCCCACAGTTTGATAAACATACTTTTACTGCACTTATGGAAACACAAGTTCAGACAGTCCTGCTGTACTATGTTAGTGCAATCACCGTACTGAATTTGTGATTCTGGGAGAAAATGAGTCAGCTGCTGCCTCAGTTGATTCGCCGAGGTTTTAAACCTCATTCAGTCCATGGCCGGCCGCGTGGAAAAGGCTCTTCGCCAATCGAGGAGGTCGGATAGTAAAGTACTAATAAAATCTATATCCTACTGGTTTGCATATTAAAACGGGACTCTTGCACACTGCCATTCTTTGGATATTTCTCAAATACATGTATATCATTGTTCACCTATGCCTTCATTCACCTCGCCATTCCTGAGTCACCCAACCCCAACATCAATGACAGTCACAACTCACAACTCAATGTCAGTGCTAATAAATCGCTCAATTATGCATTTGCATGTCAAACTGAGACCCAGTGGACTAGTACAATCGTCTCTCCACTTGTGTGGGTTCCGCCTCCTGGAGCTACCGCGTCATAAATACGCACAACTATCCATGTACACACTAAAGCTGACTACGTCGTGTCCAGTGGAGCGCAGGACTGACGCATGTACGCAGTCAGTACATTCTCAGTACATCGGCGTTCGGGTGATACACAAGACTCACAGGCATAGGCTGAAATCCTGCGACGGAAGACACGAAGACGATGCTGCCGCCGCCAGGTCTCTTGTCCATCTCGGGCACCACTAACTGCGTCAGGAGAAAAGCGCTCTTCACGTTCACGTCGAAGATCTTGTCCCACGTTTCCTCCGAGCACTGTGGCACAAGGACAACTCGAGATCATCATGCTGGTAACGACACTTGCAAGGATCACTTTGGGAGTTCGAAAGATGATCCTACAACCGTCTGATCATCACCATTGACTGGTCAAGCCTATGCAGAATCGAAATAGCTAATGAATTGCCTAAAGACATCAATGAGCCTCCCTGGCAATTAAAGAAAGCAGAAATTAGGCCAGTTTGACTTCTTTACAAAGTTCTTGGTACAGACGGCAAAACTCGTCGTGGAAAATGAAGCACAAAAGTACACCAGAAGGGATGGGTAAGAACCAATTGGAGCTCGAAAAAAACTTCGGTTCCAAGTATTTTGTGATTGCCTAAAGCAGCTTCAGCTCAACCTTTTCTTAATTCGAGCAGTTCAACCTGGACTGATTCAGCCATCCATGGTTTTTTGTTAGAAAAGTGTATTGTCTGTATTTGCCTCGGACTCACTCTGTTACATTGGTCTAGAATTTAGCCTGAATTTGGCCAAATAAGGCACTGATTTTCCTCAACCTAGCTTGTGTCTCGAAGAATCCAGCTTGGTCTCCCTGGTGGTTCGAGAATTGGTTGAAAATAAGATGTCATTTTAATTCTTAAATTGAGAGTGTCAATATGTTAGTATTTCAGCGGTAGTGGCACTGATTTTTTCTTGCAGTATTTCTACTACTCTCTGGTATAAATCAATCACTAGTTCTTGAGATTTCCCAGAGCATCAAGGAGAATCCCTGCTGCAGATTTGACCCAAGCTTGCCCAGTTCAGCAAGTATGGAGACGATTTTCCTTATGCTGGCAAATAGTTTCAGGATGGAGTTTTATAATAGTACCCACGAAAGAATCATTTTGAAAAGTGAGCTTTTCATTTTGATACTACAATTATTCCATTATAAAATAGTGGAAAAAAAAAGCCACCGGGGCATAAATGCCGAAATGGTTTCTTGACTGGCCGGAGGAAGGCGGAGCGGTGATGATTTTTTTTTTAAAAAAACCCATTGACTAATTCTCTGTTTGCATCCATCATGTCTGATCCTTACATCTGTTATTTCCTTTAGTTCTAGAAATTCGGCTCCTGTTTCGAGAAACTGATCCTCGTAAGTGTCTGGTCTTCGTCAAGTGATCCGTACAAGCGTCATCTGTTCTTTATGACTGTGGCAGATCCCTGTCAGTTACCTCAAGCGTCTCTCCGAAAACCGGATTGGTGGCCGCGTTCGACACCAGGATGTCAATGCCTCCCATACGCGACACCGTCTCGGCCACTAACCTTCGGCGATCGTCGTTCTTGCCAACGTGGCACGGCAGGCCGATCAACTTGTCTGCGCCCAAGCCGAGGTCCGATCTCAGCTGCTCGACGGCCTTGGACACATTGGACTCCTTGCGGCTGCTTATCACGACGTTGCAGCCGTCAGAAGCAAGGCGACGGGCTATGCCCAGGCCGATGCTGCGCGCAGAATGCAAAGATGGTCAATCTGCGCAGCACTAGGTACGTACATACTGTACATGTGGAATGTCCAGTCTGCTCTGCACGAACTACGCATTTTGGATAGGAGTAGGCACAACCTTTCTCAGTACAGGTCCATACGGTCACAACATGTCATCAGTCGCTGCAAGCCTCTGAAGCAAATGTGGTCTATGCATGGACCCGAAGCTACTCGCGGTCACGCACGACCAAGTCACCACGTGAGTCTCCTGCAGTTGACCAGCATGCCACTCACCCTTCGGTCGATGCTGTGACGACGGCCACCTTGCCCTGCAATCCCTGTCTACTTCTCGCCATTGCACTGGAAGAAAAGGTCCTGGCAAGTCCTCCTCCGGCACCAAGTAGTGAGCCAGCCGCAAAGCTCATTTTGCTTTATATTTGCAGTTGTTATCGCTTCTTTTTACAAGTGGCCCGGCTGTCAACTGCAACGATATCACTGGCTATGACCTTTATGCCGCAGCGCATCACACAGGTACAACACGTACATTTACGCTATCCTCGCCACATACGAGTAATCTGAGGTAGAAATGAACTAAAAACCACTTGCCCCAGGTCCGAGAATCCTGACATTAATGACGAGGACGATGCTAAGCAACTAGAAGCTCCGATAAGGTACGTTGTTGACACCGAGTATTCACTTGTCAACAGCGAGATGTTAGAGAATTCTTCTGTAACAGCTCATTGCTTGTCAATGACTGGGTCAGCTGTTGCCGTGACCCCTAAAATAGGCGGGAAAATCAAAATTGCCATTGTCGAGTCGTCTTCAGTCATCTTCATTCTCTCTTTCACTGTTTTGTTCCTTTGCTCTTGCCGCCTTCTCCAACATTTTGCTCCTCCTCCAGGACGGCTTGGGCTCGGTTCGGTCGCTCAGGTGGACTTTCACCTGGTCTCCTATCTGCAGACGACTCACGTACTGATAAGTCAATCTGAAAGTACAAAGTCAAAACATATTGGCGAGATTTTGGCAGTGCAATCAGGTAGGAGAAGGGCTTACTTTTCGTCCGGATCCCAACCGTCTTTCTGAATAAGTATTTCCTCCAGCTTTTCACGGCTGGTGCACATTCGGCAAGTGAATTTCTTCTTGTTCTTCATTGGCTTGTACAAAAGCCGGGGAAACGAGGAGTCCTCGCTCGGTGCTTTTCCTGCAACGAAGTACGTAAGTACAATGAATTGTGCTTTGAGCGTGCAAATGCAGGATTCGTGACTTCTCAGGAGAAGGCTCGGTTACAGGAAGTCTGCCTTCACTAAATGTCTTGAAAAGAACGAGCTACGTGCCCGTGAAAGCTTTCCGCGCCTGAAGCACGGGCTTGACTAAGACGGAGGAATCGCTGGAGTCGTCGGAATCGAAGGTGGTGTCAACAAGCACCGCCCAGAGCCTCCGCTTGGCAGCTCAAAAAAGTCATCGGGTCGAGTTCTCTGTGCAATGCGAATAGTTGTCACTTTTGCGTAAAAGGCTATGCACATATTTGCACAGTTAACTGCGTATGCCGAGCATCAGATGGCACCGATGCAGCACGAGTAGATCAAGTGGATGGTATTGCCATGAATGAGGGATCGTGATACCCCTTACGTAAAACCAGGGTTGGGACCAACTTGATTGCTGTAACTGGTAATTGTGATTGGAAATCGATCAAAAATTGAGGGATTTCATTGCATTTTAAAAACGAATCTTCCAATTGCCAGTGCAATTAGTGCTGTTACGCTTTTTCCTAATTGATCTGCTTCTCTGAAATGTTTTTAAATAAGTGTGTCGTTTAAATCCTGAAGGGGGTGGAAATCAAGGGGGATCGCACAGATAAAAGAGAGATAAAGGACCTCTTTTATGACAGGTGGAAGATGAGATGGACTCACCTCTCAACATGCTGCCAGACCAAGTTCTGGTTGGAGGACCCTGGCAGCCTGGGTGATGCCCTGGCATGCCTGGATCGCCCAACCCTTGGCCTGGCTTTGCAGGCCACAACAGGGCACAATTACCTCAATTATCACCATAATATGACAGGTAATAAAGTAGTATCTCCAAGCAAATCTGTCGATTCTGCCAGGAGGAACGTGAGGAGTTTATTCACTTTGTGTGAGTGCCCTGCACTCACCAGGGTGCGCCTGGACACTGTCCAGGGGCACCAGCTTGATAGAGAACCTCTTGACTTTTACAGACTTGTCAGGCTCATGAAAGTGGACTGCATTGGCAAGGCCAAAGAAAAGAGGGCAGAACAAGTTAAGTTCACTGGTGGACTCACCACGCCAGGCATAAATGTCCATTAAGCACTTAGATGTGTGCCACAAACTGGGGAAGGAAAAGACCCAACCAAGGGTTTCTCCTCTTCTCTTGTTGGGACATCTATTCCCCTCGAGACCCCTTCAACAAACAAACAAACAAGTGTGTCATCTTATCCTTTTACAAACAGTTGTGACAAATGGAAAAAAAATCAAGAATTAAGTATATCTCATCCGTAAACTCCATTCGTGTCTAGTCTATGCTTTGCAAATTACTTTGCCCCCCCCCCGTCTCATGGAGGGGCCTGTAGAAAAAATTTGCTGCTATTCCTCATATTTGCAGTAAAACAGTGCTCCAAGGTAGCCATCCTTCTGGATTCTCGGCCATCCTGATTTGTGATTTTCATGGACGCAATGAGTTATGAGAAGAATCTTATGAATATCCTCTTTTGAATGGGACCAAAATACGTTTATATGGACTTTAGGGACACCCTGCATGCATACATTGTACAGCAAGTTCACCGTTTGGTCTTTATCACCTGTTTCAAAATTAATCGCAAAATTGCTTCCTTTTGGCCATTGCAAAGAGTTGGCCAATGATTTGAGGGGGGGGGCAGGATTGTAACCCCAACCCGACCTAAACCGAAGGTACGAATAATTACCTTTCCGGAATATCAGATAGGCGTATCTGTGCACGTTGGCGAGGTCTCTGATTTCCTGCGGTATTTCTCTTAGCTGGAAGGTCTTGTAGCGTACATCGAAGTTGCAAGGGACCTTGTCCTGGAAGTAGCGAGGGCACCGGCCACTGTGGGGACACTGAGTGAGACAAGAGAAGTGAAAGCCTGCGTAGTCTGCTCCTGAACGTGTTCACAATCCTTTCTTCTTACTGGTGCAAATAGGCTTCCCTCCACGTCTTCATTCGTCTCGTGGAACTCCAGCTTGAGGCTGGACAGTTGGAGGAGGTAATCACGAGCTTCGGCCAGGACCTGCAGGAGGACACCCTTGCATTACGACCTTCATGTACAGCACAGGTCCTGATTTTCCGTACGCGCCATGAGTTGAAGCCGCTTTACCAAAAAATTCCATTACACCCAGATGCATTTGAATTAGCGGTCGCTTTGGACTCACATTGTCAACTCGACTCTCTGTGACAAGTGCACAACCAAAATAGCAGTTTCAGCCATCTTGGTGACAATTTCGTAGGCTTATGGCATCCCATAAAAGTAATTCGGTGCAATCTTTTAATACACAAACTGGATTTGGTAAGTTTGTGCTTAAGGAGATTCTTGATTACGTCACCTGTACCCAAGGGAAGGAAGCAACGTGTCTCAGGAAGAGAAAGTAGCAGTCTGAAGGAGTTCATATAAAGTACATTAGGTGCAAGATGTACAGCATATTATGCAATGGGACCCAAGTGTGCAGAAGAGGTGTCAGCTGATTTCAATCGGGGTAATTTGCTGATAATGTCATGACATAAGTAGGCATTAACTTTTTTGTTCAGAGAGCGGCAAAGTCTCATGTTTAAGAATGAGGAAAAAAGGATGTATATTATGCATTTGGACTCGAATATATGGACCTGCTGTAGGCTGGTCACACAAACACCACAACGGCGTGGGTGACTTGCTTAGAGTACTGAACATGTTACATAAGAGAGGTCCTGATTTCTCTTGTACAGTGACTGACTTATGGCACATATTGCACAGGACTACAGGTACTCGCCTCGAAGCCAGCATTGGTTCCATCCTCTACGAGCACAAAGAAGCCCCCATGCTCAGTCTTTCTCCATAGGGTGTCAACAGCGACGAGCCTCGCCTCCCTCGAGGGCAGCTCCAGCAGGGTGTGACAGCATGTCACCAGATCGTAGAGCAGCTGGAACAGTTTTTCCCCTATGCTATTTGCTGTACGATACATTCTAGACAGTCATGAAGGTGAAGCTGTCCATGTGAAGCTATCCACTTACCGTGTTGGATGTTGGCAAGGTCATCCTAAAGAACGTGCCTGCTGGCAGGGAGTGCGCATCCTTTCCCTCCAGCAGAATGAGCCTGGCCAATGAGTTCATATCCGGACTCGTATCTACAGCGAAGATCTCTGTCATTGTGCCAAACAGCTCTTGCGTGGCCCTGCATTGAATGAATGACTGGTGAGCCATACCAACATAAAGATGTCCACGCATGATACCAAAGCAGTTGCACACTCCACTTCATATCCCCGATTACTACTGCATTCCTCCGCATCAACGTCCCTGCATATCTTCTGAATAAATAGTGCAAAGTGATGTGCTCCTTAGTCTCACCAGATCGTCGTGCCGACGCCTGATCCGTAATCAAAGAGCGTCCTGGGCTGGAAATCTGGCATTCTGTTCTTGATCTCCGACAAGGCAGTGTGTACGGTGGCGTAGTCGTATGGAGCTTTACCCAGCAAGTACCCGTATGAGGCGGTTTCATCATAATTCACTGTGCACAGAAAGAACATTATGAGTGGCTACAAGGAAGCTGAGTGCGGTTCACTTCGGATATTAGCTTTTCTAATCAGTGCAGTGGTCAGTTACTTGGAATTTTGGATTGCAATTTTGGATAAGCACATTTTTTGTCTCAGCTCATCGCATGTTCTCCTCTGGTGCTTTGCTTGTGGAACGGATTCGTTCCGAGCTCTGCCGTAAGACTATCTTAAGCTTCAGCAAGAGCTATTGTTGCTTAGTTTCTTAGTGCTTTTGTCACCTTTGATATAAGAGCAATGCGTAGGTTTGTTATGCTTTAGCAATCGCTTTATGTCAGATCAGGGCTTGATGTCGCTGATGCAGAAGAATAAAAGTGAGTAATTTCGTACTAGTATGGAAATAAAACCACTAGAGTGCTAAAGTAAGCATCCCCATCCTGGTCTTAAATATCGCTGGTCTTGTCTGCGGCATGGTCTTTGCGCGGCCTGTGCTGAAAGGGGGTGACCCTCACTGCAACATGTCTTTACACTATCCCAATAGCTTCCGTCAATGCCTTTTACGCGTCCTTCAATACTTGCCTGGCATCCATTTGCGTCCCCTCACGGCCGTGTTGACGGTCTTCGTGGCCTTACCCTCAATCTCACTTCTCACATCTTCAGTCTGTTGCTCTGTGAGAGTTTTGTTGGATAAGATGTCGACATCTATGGCACATTGAAGGTGAGTTCAGTGAGGTGGACGGAGAGATCAGTCAAGTTGGACTTACAGCTCTTTGCGACCTCGACCATTTCCTCCTTGACCATTTGCCATCGTTCGCCCTCCTCGACTGGCAGTTGCCGGTTGTGTAAGTGATTGCGCAGTTTGACGCCGGCCACCAGGTACTGCGGGACCTTGCTCTTCACCTCCTTATGAGATGCTTAAAGAAAACACAATGATTCGCGTCAAAAGCACGAATGGGTAAGTGGATAAGAGACCCCGAATCACGAGCTGGTACAGTGAATGCTGTAGCTTCTCCATGACGACTTACGCTTGTTGAGGATCTTCTTCAGCGCATAGGTAACTTTTTCCGACGGGTAAATGCATGGCAGCCTCGCTTTGCCCACTCTCTCGCCCCTTAACAGAGCGCCTTTGACGGACTCGTCCAGCGTCGCCATGGGGCGCGACTGAGGGTCGAAGACCACGGGCTGGACATAAAGGCGAGGAAAGTTCAAAAGACACGCAAGCGAGGACGGAATTTCCACTCAAACCTGTCGCCCCCATGCTGCACTTACCCTCTCGTATCCCTGCTGTGGTTCCCGCTGTTCCGCCGTGTCACTCCCAACGTCCAGGACGTTCCTGTTCCCGGTCGTTCGACGGGACGACTCCACCAGCGGCCCTCGAACGAGTAAACTGATCGAACGCAACCTTGAGGAAGATTCTCGCCACATATCGTTCGCACGGCGCCCCAACGATCTTGCTCCCGGAGGAAGTGTTTGTTGCTCTTGGGCTTTTAACACGAGAAAATAAATAAACACCAAATGCGGACGAGGAACAAATGTAAGTCGCGCAACCTCCAAAAAGATCAATGGTGCATATGACGTACAGCAGGAGTCAGGTCAATCCCTTCCCCGTAGCATCAACATTCTATCGTTCAAAACCACCTGATTTAATTATGAATCCATGTACTTAAATACATGTATAATTCCGCTTGTTGATGGCGGGAACTCTACATGATCACGACCGTGTCCGGTCAAAAACTGCGTCTATCCGGGAATGCAAACATGACAGAGAACTAATACAGCCGAAATTCCCTGACAGTTCCTGAATCTCAACCCCTTGGACTACAGCATGAGGGGCATCTTCGATAGCTAGGTCAGGGCTACTCCTCATCGCAGTGTTGCCAAGTTGAAGGCAAAGGTCATGCAAGAATGGGACGCCATGTCTGGCGGTTATGTCGAGATCTACCGTGAGTTTCGCCATCGTTTTCAAAAACACGTGACTACACTTCAGATGAAGGTGAACAAATGTGCAAAGTTTCACGTGACTTCGTCCATGAATAGCCTAGCTTTTGATGAAGTCGTACCAGGTGATGGTAAACGGGCAAATTGGCTTACGCACCCTGTAGAAACTTAAATGGCTACTATTATCCTGAGATCCGATTATCCGAGTTTTCTCAGTACCAAAGAAAGATACAATCCATGACAAGGCTACAGTCGTCTTCAGTTGTATTCATGCTCATACAGAAAGGCCACTGCCAATTTTTCACTAGAGTTACGCCAATAACCAGCGTGCTACTAACGCTGCACTACGAGAGCGCACAACAAAAGTGACTAAAAACTGATAACAATTTTAAACTTTGTCAACTTGCTTCGGATAAAAGTTCATACCATGCCTCAATGAGCATTGCTACTATGAGACAATCGGGCTAGATTGGCAGCTATCACTCACGGTTGAAGCTGCTGTTACTCAAGTTGAGGAGGCTTCAAATTTGTATCTTGAACCGTCATGAACTCAAGATCAAAAGGAGGAGAGATCTGTTGGGAAAGCATTTCTAAGTTGAAAGTGTGCTTAGAAACTTTGCCAATAATACCACCTTCTTCTTCATGAAGAGGATGTACTGGGCAGTTAGTAGTGTCACGGTTGCACGATCGGTGCGGTCAGTCAGTCCAGGTACGATGTGACGAAGCACCTCTACCGAGGTGGCCACGCGATCACGGCGAAGCTGGAAAACAGAAGGCTAGAGGAAATGTTGCAGCTGGTCGATTACTTCTTTCTCCAACCTTTTCCAAATGATATATCTCAGCCCTAGTTACTTTGACGGTCTTTCGGGGTCGTCTCTTCGAGCGACTCTCGTCTATGGTCAAGAAGTTCTCGCCCTCATCGCTGTTGGAGCTCCCCTTCCTTTGCTTTCTTAAATCAACCGCGTACCTTCGTATGCAGTCAATGTTATCGTTTAATTGATGCATCTTTCTCAAATGCTTGCTTACCCAGCTCTGACACTCTTTTTTTTGCGTGGTCCATAAGGACCGCGCTTCTTCTTGGGCGCTGCTGGGAGGTTGTTGGGATGTGCAGTAGCTTTCTGATCGTGATCGTAAAACATGATCGTTACATTGATGCGCATTATTGAAGAACTATTACTAACCTTCTTTAAAATCCTATTCACTCTTCCTCTGCCACGCTTTCCGGAAGGCTCATCCTGATCAAGGTCATCAGTAGTACGAAAAGCAGCAGCTTTAGATTTCGGCTGAATGCGGAGCTGAAACTTAGGCATCAACCTCTTGTGGGGGTATGAGCTCTCATCATCCATCACCTACGAAAGATCGCAGCTTGCAATTTGGTAACTGGCGGTCATTATTATAGGATGATTCTTTCTGGACATCGGGTCTTAATAAAACGAATACGGTACTTCTTGTTTTATCTCTTCCTCGCCACCGAGCATCCCGTTTAGGAATGAATCAGCGAGGCCGCCCTTGACCTCTTCGTTTTCTTCCGCGTTACTTTCCAGGGGCACGTCGCGGAGACTTTCCTCGGAAGAGACTTTGAGACAGTTTTGAGACAGGCAAGCGTCGACCGTTGACCCTAAGAAGCAGTCGGCCGCAATGATGACGTCGGAATGCCCGACGAAGTCATCCAGGCGGTTGTCCTCTTCCAAAGACAGAAGCTGGCCCGATTTACTACAAGGACGCGGCGAAAGTGTTGGGATCACATCGAAGAACACCGTCAAAGTCTTTTGACAGTAACTCGTAGGTACATAGTTACCTTTTTTCCTTATGGTCCTTGGCGCCTCCTGCCTTTTCTTGCGCCTCGACCACGCCGGAGTTGCCGCCCGGCGAGTGCATCGCCGTAGAAGTCAGCATCTCCAGTAGATGGACAGTGCCTCCATCTACGGGTAACTGAAAACGAAAGTGCAGTGGCAAGCGGGTCACAACTTGCAGCGGGCCTTTCCCTGCTTGATCCTCACCTCAGCGTAGTCCTCCTCAGTCTCCGGGGGGGTCGACATCGAGGAAGACGGGAACACAGGCGGGACAGAAAAAAAGCGTCCTCTTCCGCCCGAAAAGCGAGTCAGTTTGAATTGCGACTGCAACTTCCGGAAAAGCAACTTGAAAAAGTTAAGCGCGGTCAGAGTTGCCAAATGTCTTCCCCTGAAAGAGACAGATCTGGGTCTTTTCGGGCTAGTGCAGAATTAAAGGTCAAAATGTGGGAAGTCAATGTCGCAAAGACAGACACAGTTGCGACGACGATAGCGTCAGCAATGACAAAAAGGTGGTATTTTTTTTAAAAAAAAAATTGCGATTTTTAACTGCACGACACCCCTGGGCCACCCGCACCCCCTACAGGCCTTGAATGCCCCTCGAGCTTTTCAATCCAAAATGTGCACATAGTGGTTCTTTACGCAATATTAGTACAGCAAATAAGAGCACAGTGCCTGCAAACAATCATGAGCAAACATTTTATTTTCACAAACAAATCTCGCTATGTAACAGTACTCACTTAAGATATAAAACATAGCACAACATGAAGTTCCTAACATACTAGTTATTTTGCTCAATGGATGCGTTGGCGCTTTTATCCGCATTTTCCGCATCGCCGTTGTCGATAACCTTGTCACTGCCGTGATTCATGATAACGTGTCTGTCCAAGAAGTCTGAGAGGATGTGATCACCACAGTGGGGACACTCAACGAATCCGTGATTGTCCTGCAATGACCAGCGTACGGACACTGTACATAGTGCAGCCGCGTGTCTCTGTACTCATGAGTCATGGGTGACTCATGATCAGTCTCTACTATACCTCTCGGGTGGGTTTTTTCTTTTGTTCCTCTTCTTCTTCTTCCTCGTCCTCGTCGACCACGTGCCCGATGAGACCCTCCTGGTTGCCGGCCTCCTCTTCCTCCTCGTCCGCGATGACTTCGCTGCTGAGGCTGGCTACGACGTCCCCTGCATCGGATTCTGCTAGCTCGCGGTACCGACCCGGGTGGGCATTGCGCAGGTGCCGCTTAAAGTTGGAGTAGCTGACGGTGTAACCGCAGAGAGTGCAACGGCGTCGAGGGTGTTTGAATGCCTTGCCCATCAGACTCTCCAGCTTGTTTTTGCTCGTGGTGGCCCTGTTTTCTCCCGCATTTTGGTCTCAATGATGCGGCGATGTCAATGTTGATACAATAAGGATAAGTGACTTGTCATAAATCTGTACATAAAATGGAATTGGTGTTGCAAAACGGATATAACTTAAGTTTAAAGTCATCGCCGCATCACTGTCTGATCAGGACCTAAATGTCTCTGACTTTCTAGAATCCGCCAATGAAGAGATGTTGGATTCTTCCTCCCCCGTTTCTCGATCGCCAGCGTTTTCTTCATGCTCTTCTTCTTCGTCATCGGCGATGATCAAGGCATCGGCATTGCCATCGTCCTCCTCGTCAGGAGCGGCAATGTCTTCACCATTGGTGGATGCATCAAGGTACTGACTAGGGTCGACGATGTCATCGTTGGACTCTTCCTCTTCTTCGGCGTCTTCCACAGCACCCTCACTGTTGGAGACCACTGGTTCTCCATCAATGACAATCTCATTGCACGAAGCCCTGTGCTCGTCGAACCCACCACTAGGTACCAACTTGCGGCAACGATGGCAGAACTTATACTTGATCTTGTGGCGCAGCTTGATGTGGCGCGCTAAGTTCTTGTAAGTAATCTGAATGCCGCAGACGGGGCATGTCTCCTTGGGCATTAACGTGTCCTTAACGGCGGTGACCTGTCGAGTATGAATTAGAAAACCAAATTAAACACATGTAGTGTTCAAGTACAACACGCAGAAGTGTATGTACTTGCATGAACAGCTTGAAGTTACCTTTGCCTGGGGTTCCCCGTAGTCCAGGTGCCCAACGAGCTGTTGCTGCTGTTCACCCGCAGGTTGAATTTTGTCCTCTATCGCTGTCGTCATTGCTGAAGCTGCAGAAGCTGCCGTTTTCCTCTTTCTCTTTCCTCCGGAAGCAGCCGACGGCACCAGACCAACGTCAACGGCTTTGACAACCTTGCCACCGCTGGAACCGCCCCAGCTGGCGAGAGAGCCTATAGGAGTTAAGCTGGCTCGCTCCTTGCGGTCGATAATGACTGGCTGGCCGGCCTCGATCCTGATCTTCTGTCCCATATATGGCGGCTCAGAATGCCAACGCTTGTGTTCCTCGTGCTCGCGAATTGGGAGGTACTCCCGACAGCAGCGGCAGAAGAGGGCCTGGAAGAGGATGCGGTTTACGTTCTACGTGTTGTCGTCACATTACTGAATACAGTACACGCAATGTGCGAGACAGAAAGTGCCACAACGTTGAGGAAGCAAAGAGAAAGAATTTTGCAAGTTTATGTGACGTAAATGCACACGTGTCAGATGAATCAACTTCTGCAGAGCCAGTGACTTGTTGCACTGGCGATTTGCACTTCAATTCACCCTTCGTTTTTCGCACAGACGGGACAGTAGTGATGCATCTGTCCAAGAGAAACTTTCAAGAAGCACTTGAATAGTCAAAGGTTACGTTACTTCACGATATTTTTCGGCTTCACACTGTACAGGACGCCCAAAAAAATAGTTGCTATGCATAAAGACTTGTGATGTGATGAATCCCCACAATTATGACCTCGACCAGGGCAGTGGACCATGTCATCTTGAATTTCCTCACATTCTTACCAAAATAAACCTTACACTTGAGATTCATATCGCATAACCCTGGATCCAAAAACTGCCTTCAAGCTCTTAATATCAACCAGACACCAAAGCAGCCCTGACACGAAATGAATCTTCACGAAAAGCCTTTCCAGCAAAATTAACTAATAAAGATCTTTCTACATTTTCAATGGAAGATATTACGACTGATGATTCAGAGCATTTACGCAGCGTAAAGCATTGAACATTTTGATCATAGCTCAACTATCATCGTGAAGCTAAATTAATCATACCCTTTTTGACCTGAACTCTACAGGAATAAATTCGGGATTTTGAATCTGGTTGTGATCAGATTCAACTGTTACAAGATTTAGACGAGTAATCGTTTTTTACCGTAGAACCGGTACGGAACAGCATGCTACCCATCATGGTTAGGATAGCTCATATCCCCTAATTCTGACTCAACTGAGCGTAATCTTAGCCAAGTCCAACCTTAAGCTAGCGAAGTCTAACCTTAAGCTAGCCAAGTCCAACCTTAAGCTAGCCAAGTCTAACCTTTACCTAGCCAAGGCTAACATTATCCTAACCTTAGTGTTAACCTATCCGAAAGTCATCTGGGATGAGCTCAGTGTTATGCCGTACCAGTCTTACATGGGCCCCTACAGTAGAACAATGTCACCCCTTAGACCTTTCTACTTGACTAAACAACAGAGCGTTCAGTCAGCTATAGAATGGTGGGTGGTGACAACTATGTCGTGTCTGGGGCGGCCACGATTCCGGAAAACCTCGGAGTTTGAGACGTTTAGTAGTTGTTGTACCTTGCCCTTTTTGAAGTCAAAGTCTACTCAAAAAGTCTATCCGTGCATGGCTATAGGTCGGATTTTGCTGAAGGAGCCGACTCGGAGTTGACCCCAGAAAGAATTTATGACAGCCCTGACCGTGTCAGAGTCCAATAAAAAGGAGTCTGACGTGCACTGACAAGTCTTTCCATCACTAGCCTGTTAAACACTGCAAAGCAATGCCCCATGCGTAAGAAAGCCTTAATGTGGTACAGATTGCCATGTCGTCATCTGCCCCTTGGCAATCCAAGCACCACAGGCTATATGAGGCCTCGTGAATTGTGAGCTAATCCCTCATCCTTGGTATACCCCAGATAGTCCATTCTTTTGTTATGTACCGATGCAGTGATGGTTGTCACTATGTTGCATAATTGCTCAGGAATGAAAATTGAACAAAATGGGGTCGAATTTAGCCCGCACCATGATGGTGCACTGATGTATTATCCCCAAACAAAATGTCTTTTCATTTGACTGAGCTGACACTGGGTCTTGTCTCATGTTTACGTCAGTCTAATTTTCTCATGGCAGCTATTTCCTCTAAGCCAAACACTTCGTAAAGCTTTAGTGTAGTGGTGTAACGTGAATTATGGGCTGCCACGCGGCCTTGATGATTGGTAGGAGCACGGTCACCATATTGGGCTGAGCTTACACGGCAGGCATCCCGGGGGGGACTGAAGCCTTTTTCAAATTAGCAATCTGATATAAGCTTGGAAAATAGATATGGCCATAGACTACGTGACATGGGTTGCAGGCCTGGCCGTACACCATCTCAAGTTCTGCTTATTCTGACGAAGTAGATCTGTCTCTAGTACACCAGTTGGGTGAGACACTTCTCTGCATGGTGTATCATCATAGAGCAGTTGAATTAGAATGACCACAGCATCCCAGACCTACTCCAGACTGTCATTGGGTAACAGGGATCCCAAGGGGCCCCAGACATGAACAGATTTGTGACTCTACTAAGTGTTTCAATATTATAAATTTACATAGAAAGTGAAAAGGAAACTTAAAATTAAGCTTCTCATTGCTGGCCACATTGACAACAATGACACTATGCATGCAGAGGTTGCTGTAATACTCATTTCTGTTCGACATATGTTGAACAAAAATAAGTTCAGGTGCTCGCCGTGCTATCAAGCATGTATTTTTCCAGAGTATGACGTTGAAAACTGAATTAAAATTTACCTGGTGAACCTCTGACATGTGCTTGAAGAACCACTTGATGTTGGACCACTCTCCACAGAGCTCGCACTGTTTGCGCACCTTGCCGCTCTTTACTCTGCCAGCATTGTCCAGCTCAACCTTCTTGCCTACTGTGTTGTTCGCGTTCTTGGCACTGCCCTTTTGCGGCTGGGAAGGAAAGTCAATGACCGTAGGTATGTCATCGAGGTTACTGCCACTGTTGCCATTTGGAGTATTGTTGTTGAGGATAGTGACGTCAGGGCCGCCGTTACCAGTCGACGCTGACAGCATCGACTCCACCAAGATGTCGTGCTTCTCATACAAGTGTGTATTGGCTCTGAAACACAATGTTCATGAGTTCCACTTATCTCGTGAAAGCTTAGTGTCCTTTTTAGTCCAACATGCCGGCATACACCAGTTATGCGATAGAAAATTGATGACAAGGTACATTGGAAGTATTACGAGGTTGAAGTCTACGCAATGGCACTGTACACTACAACACAGAGAGTGTTAGGTCATACGTGTATCAGTAGTTCAGTTTGTTTGGCACGTATCATGCAAGTTATGTTGACTTTACCTGTGTAGACTATCAAAAAGGTCGTAGCAAATGATGCACACATGCGCGCCGCCAATGAGGGGCACGACCGTCCTCTTCTCCTTCTCGAAGGCCACCATGTGGGTACGCAAATGCTTCACCGGGGAAACCGCAAACCATTTAGAACAGACAAGGCACTGTAAAAACAAAATTTGCCGGGGAAGGGGAGATTGGATACATGCATAAAATAAGGAGACCGCCAAAGCAACAAAGAGAAAGCTCTACATGCTTTCTAGAAAACTATAAAGGGATCTTGCTTAATCCGTGCACTTTCGAAACTGATCGTCCAGCGCTGACCGATATGGAGTTTCAATAATAGTATTTACACGGTACTGTAAAGGAGTATTGAAGGAATCTAATCCTTGCATGCAGCAACGTCTTTTACTACTCATATTTAATAGCTATGGCTACTTATCCTGCTACGACTTTGAGGCATGGGGATCGCCTCCCTCACCTGAATGCTCTCTTTGCCGTTTTCTCCGTAGAGCCGCCTGGTGAACTTGGACACGATGTTCGATACGAACGCCAGGTTTGGAGTGGACGGAGTAAAGTTGGATTGGTCCTGAAATTGTTGACTATCTTACTAGAGCTTCTATACACAAGACATCTTGCAAGTCAAGTCACCTGTTTACTAAGAAGACTTTGGAGTACCGTGGGTATGTGACCCTGTTGCTGTTGCTGCGAGGCATTAGTGTTCACCAAGCCGCCGCTGCTCATCAGCTTCGTTCGCTGAGGAGACGTCAGCAACGTGTTTAGTTTGGACGACGGCTCAAAGATGGATGTTGCTTGCTGCTGCTGTGGCTGTTGCTGCTGCTGAGGGGGCGGAGGAGGTGCAGGAGGATTCCCATGATTGGCCAACGTCGCCTGAAAGTCCAGTTTGCGTTGCTTGTTTGGAGAGGGGCGCGCACCAAGTGCAAAGGAGATGGAAGTTGCCGTGGTCGAGGAGGAAAGGGAGTGGCTATTATTATTACTGTTGGGCGGGGAAGAGGAGTGGGTGCCGGAGGCTGATAGAAGAGGTTTCTTGGTGTCCGGGGGAGGGGCCGGAGGCAGGAAGCAGTTAGAAGATAACACCCAAAGCTAAAAAGAGTAAGGAGAAAGCATTGGTGCCAGCCCTCAGAGACGCCGTTGATGCTTTTTTCTTACCAGCAAAGCGTTGACCGCAGTTTGCGGCACCATCCCGTGACCCGCCGCCAAATGTATGCTCAGTTCTAGTACAGGCACTGGTGCCAAGCACAAAGGACACTGGCTGTCCTCGAGTGAGCAAGTGATGCGATGAAAGTCACGCAAGTGCACTAGATAGCCTGAAAAAAAGTAAGACACGGTCTTCAGTGGCAGCATCGAGGTACATCTACAGAACCGAGAAGAACTGTAACTACCGGGTGAAGGGACAACCATTGAGCAAAGCGAGCACTGTAGACACTGGGAAGCGAAGGCAACAGCGGCCGCGGCCGCGGCCGCAGCTGCTGTATTTAGTTGAGGCGAGGGCTGCTGCGGCTGGTGACTTGCGGCAAGTCCGTTGATGACGTGTGTAGGGGGCTTCTTGCGACTCCTTCTTCCTATCGGCGGCGGAGCAGCAGCAGTGGTAGCGGCACCCGCCGCAGTTGCCGCTTTCTCCACTGTGGCACCAGCTTCCCCATTCATCATACCACTGGAGTCGTTGGAATTCTGGTCGACTGACAGCAAGTTGCTGATGTCGGGTGTGCTGACCACGCTGCAAGGAATGAACGGGGAAACCAGCATTAGTAAACAACATACACTTACGTTCTGTACACAGACTTTTTGTACGCCGATCATTATACAGTTGAGCCGAGAGGTACCCTAAAATCCGGATAGGAGTAATGGGTAGGTCGGTTTCCATGGTGGTAATTGTCATATCCGACTGTTTCTCTTTTCAGAAGTTCAGCTAATTTGAAGCCAAATAAAAAATGAGCACATTGACATGAATGGAGAAATAAGTGAAAGTAGGTTGAGACAAATAAATGCTCATGCAGTAAAGTTGCGACAACTTCTTCATGCCAATAATAGAGGAAAGCCTTTTTCTTCGGAATAAATGAAAAACAGCTATTGTGATGATCCACACACAGCCCTTGCAGCACAGGGAGAGAATGGGAGTAGACACAAATCTCGGCAAACATTTCCACCACGTATCAGACATTTGAGCAAGTTGGGATCGGCAGTGCCGAGGGAGATATGTTTGAGTCCCCAAGATTGATACTTTACGAAAGTCACACAAGTCACCAAGGTCCACTCAAGGAAATTAATACTTCCATCACATTGGGAAATAATTTTGTCACAAATACTTTGATCACCAAACAAACGAATCCAAGTAACCAAGGCCTAAGGTCATAGAAACATCTCCTTGGTGATGAAAGTATTACTTGGATGAGCGAATGAATGCTTTGGTGACAAAACTATTGGCACTGTTGATAAGCTTGATCGTGAGGGATGCGTGATCTTGGTGATATCGTAAAAGGTGCCCTATGTTGGTGTAACCATTGTTGACAATGGATGTGACAAGAGCTGGGGTGTCATACTTATTTTAAGCACTTTTAATAAAAAGTTACATTCACTCAGAAGACGATCTAAGAGAAGTTTCGCTTGAGCGAAGTAAGTTACGAAGTGTTCAATTGGGTGGCAAAACATGGCTCTGTCGAACTTTCTCGCTTATCCGGAATCGACTGTATTTGGATGAAGAAAATTACCTGGTAACAGTAGATTGTTGCTGCTCTTGGTGATGCCTCCTGGCTACTGGCACTGATCCGTTTTCCAGTTCTTCCTCCGCAGGGTCAATTCTGCAACCTGACCTGTGGGCAGTCAAGTCGTCGGGCGATGGGATCTTGGCCCAGCAGACGGTACAGATGTGCAGTCTGTCCACAGACTCTGTGGACTCTGTCCTACTGGTCCTGGTGCTGGCCCTGTGCTGACTCGTAGTCGTCGGCAGGACTCTGACGAAGGACTCGCCGCTGGTTGCGGACTCGGCCTGGTGACCGTCAAATAGGTGAGACTGCAGTTGGTCCTCGCGCAGGTACGATTCGCAGAGAGTACAGAAGTAGTCGGTCTGAAATGAATTTCAGTCTATGCTATAACTGCCACATGTGTGTATTTCATGTGTCCTGTGTACTCTCAGAATGAAACGAGCACGTGGCAAAGTGGTGCTTTACCTGGTCGGTCTCTCTGACGAAGAGATAGGGGTATTTCCTGAGGTAAGAATGACTTCCACCTGCCTCTCTTCCCCCTGGACTCACCCCCTCCGGCTGTGGTGGTGGTGGTGGTGGCGGCGGCGAAGACGTATTGGTGGGCGTGATGGAAGATACACACACCCTGCTGCTCATGACTCTTCTGCTTGGACTAACTGTCCTCCTGTGGGCTCATTCTGAAGAGAGAGAGAGAGAAACAAAGTGAAGTTCCAGTCAGCTGAGTCGAACCAAGAGTGTCCCCCCCCCCCACGTCCACCCCGGAGAGGAAAAAGCCCGGTGGGTGGACGCAGTCCGCATAACCTATAGGTGCAAGCCCGAGCTCGCGGTCACGCGAGTGCGCCTACTCCTGTACAGTGTGCCCTCATCGATGGAACACGCCTTGTACTATGAAAAGGTGTTCTACATGTGACGTGTCCTAGTGGTAGCTGGGATAAAAAAGCGCAAATTTTTACCTGTGAAGGTATTTCTTTTCAGGCCACTGCAAAGTAATGGTCCATAGTTGCGTTAAGAAAAGATGACTGTTGACATATTTACTTTCTGCATGGATCAAGCTTTTGAACTCGTTGAGAGGATTAAGAGTTTGGCTTGCTTTACCTGCGGATAGCGGGGAACAAATCTTTAACACCCGTTAAGCTATAGAATAAGCGCGCACAGATCATAATTCTGATCAAGTATTGGACGAGGGCGCTTTATATTCTAATATAGGGATGGGTCAATACTTGTGAAAAGTCTCCTGGAGATGAGACAGAGGTAGGAGGACCAAGTGCTTGTCCCCAACAGGCTGTTCCACAAATGAGACTCCACAATATGTTTCTTGAGACGATGATACAAGGATGTTGTCGAAAACCGATCTCTGTCCTCCAATAAAGAGGTGTCAAAGTTCGCGAGCAAAGCCAAACAAAAACGTCACTGGCGGAGGAAGAAGATCCCCCTCCTCTCGTCTCGTCTCCTTCTTCCCTTCTCTCTTCTCCACGCACACACACTTGTTAGTCTTTTCTGTGTCGTTCCCAAATCCGAGAATGAAGAAATCCTTATCGTCGTAGCCTCGCTGCTACGCGCACAAGCACCAGCACAAGCACTCGCGCACGCAGGCAAGCGCCTAATCAAACTTGAACGTGTGTGTCGACTCTGTCGAGGCCCCGAAGTTTGAGGGGAGGGAAGAGGAGGAGGAGGAGGAGGAGGAGGCCATCCCTTATCTCTTGGATGGCCGCCTGCCTCAGCGTAGCTGTTGGAAATTTTCAACTGACCCCAAAGTTTACATACGTACAAAGCTCCAGGTACTTATTTACAGGATACCCATTCAGTTCTTCTTCAGGTTTAACTGACGAAGAAAACAGAAGCTGCCGACGACAACAAAGGATTGCTGTGGAGACTGGACCAGTACCACCTCACTGCATGCTCATGTTATCTGGTACGAAAGTGGAGGGAGGGTTGTTCTAGGCGCGTCTCCTCTCAGAGTGCTGGACCCATTTCCACCCACACCTCGTCCAGGATGGCACTGGGGGAGGGGAGGGGATCGGACCCCACTTCCCGCCCCTCCAAGCAACCGGTTTATTTAGCAAAGCCTGTGCAGTCAAACTTGCTGGATAGGTTGTGTCCAAGTTTGGACTGGCTGTCGTGGGTCTCTCGGGGGAGGGGGTGTCACAGAGGGGGTGAACACATTTCTTCAGTCAAGCTTGTGCATTAAAAGTAATCATGGTGGTCGATTTCCGATGCTGTGAAGAATGGGCAGGTGCTTTTCGCCCCCTCCCCTTTAAAAGGGAACGGGGACGGACTTCCGGGGGAGGAGAGTCTCCCTATCATCAACGATGGGCAAAGACCAGAAAATGCGATAGCGCTGTTAAATAGATATCAATATCGGTTTCAAATAGCTGGCGATAAGTCTACGAAACTATCTTGGCACTGTCGCACATACGTACTAAATCTGAACTTAGGGATCGCTCTGTGGTGGATTGCGTAGCACATTGTCCACTCACTGAGCAGAGTTATGCTGTGCATGAACACACGCATCGTGAGGGGAAGGGGCAAGAAGTGAGGTGTTGCGCTCAGTTTTAGGTGGACTCCACAATTGCGCCGTCAGACGCCACGTATCGTCCACACGCAGCATAACTTTTGAGCAGGCTGAGTACAGATGGACTCCAGGCATAAAGGACAAAAGAAGTGGTACCCCTTGTACTGCACGGGGACACGAGCACGCAAGTGTGCACGAGTCTGGCAAAAGGGGCGAGGGTAATTTCTCTTCCCCACGCAGGCACACAGGTGTTTTTCGATGCAAGCCGGTCGAGATTCCAGATAGTAGCGATACTTACTGGCAGCAATGGGCCTTTCCTTTCCCTCGTGATCGCCCCCGTTGAAGTGAAGTTGATGTTACACGTCTATAACAGCCTCTCTCGGCAGCCTCTCCCCCGCTCTCTTCTCTCTCTCCAAGTATGCTGGATCACACACGCGCTCATGCTTTTAATTCTGAGCTCACCTCACCTCCTGGCTTGGAGTTTGCTCTGAGGCAAGGGCCTGGCAGGGCTCGCGACGTCGACGGCAGCGTCGAAATTCGCGATAAGAAAATGCGGCGGCGGCGTCTGCGCCTTATCCTCATCCAAATGCGCCCGCTCTTATAAGCGTTTGTTGAGTTGGCACGAAAATTGAGCAAAGTTTGCCCGTAGCACCTAAGACATCATAAGACTAGTACTGTACGTAGCACACAACTCCCCCCCCCCCTCCATCCAAACAGCACCAGAACACACACGCACGGCGTTACACGAGCACATAAGTTCGCATGGGAGAACGTGTGTGATGTAGTCGGATAACTATGAGGAAGAGTGGTGAGGGGTGGGGTAAGTTTGTTGTTCTGTGCGCCACGCAAAACCCAAAATCAGCAGCTCTCTTTTAATTCCATACAGACATCATACGAGCTACAGATATGCCCTTATGTGTTTCCTCTTTCTCTGTTACACACCACATACGTAGAACGTAGAATTCGATCCGCGCTGATGGAAGAGAGAGGCAACAAGTCTCTTTCACACACATGTGCTGGATCAGATCGTGCGTGCGTGTGTGTAAGTGTGCGCGTGTGCGTGGGTGCGTGCGTGTGTGCCATACTCCCTCGCAGTCTCTCAGCCGCCAAACACTTGCATGAGTAAGTCAAACTAGTTGTATGCGTGGCCTTCTCTTCAGCCACTGGATGCATTAAAGACAAGCCACTTGATGATTAAGTTGTTTGGCCACGTTCTAATATGAGACAGGCTTCATGTACACAAATGCTACACACATCCTGGGAGAATAAACTTGCACAAGGATCAAATTGGAACATTCTCTCCGTGCTTGTGCATTAATGAACGTTCAATGAAGAGGGAAGACACCACACACTGAATTTCTGGCCTGGAGGCCAGAGAGAATTTGAAAAAAGTGACTTGTATGTGCTTCTTTTGCGGGGATTTTTTCCCCCTCGCGGAGCAATTCTCCATGATATAATCGACTCTGGGGAAAAATTAGAACATATCAAGTGGCTTCTCCTGCCCTGGCATTTCTCTTAGGTTTTTCGGGCCAATGAATGATGATAGGATTACTTACGCGGTCTACGCACCACACAAAGAGTGGCAGAGGCCTGCGAGTTTTACCTGTGCGATGTTTACAGTCGTGATTTGGAAGCAGACACCAACTAGAAGTCCGGAAGTTTGAACTGGAAAGTTTTCCAGGCGACTCCCCAGATCCTCCTCGAGCTGGTATCACACTCACTTCTTTGGCATTGTAGCTCAGCTTAGTGTTTTTTTTTTCCTCAGATTTCGCTTATCAAAGTCTTGCTTCCTCCTCCTCCAACGCTCGAGCAAACATTCCTCTTCTTCTTAGTTGGACTTTTGAACTCTGCTGCTGTTTTTTGCCCCGCTGCTTTCAATGGTGAAGTTAGTGTCGTGATAAGAGAGAGCTTAGTACAGTACTGCAGTCGTCGGTCCATCCACGTCACCAAAAAAATTCTCTCCCTTTGCTCGTGCTTGTGCTCGCCAAACGAACACTCGCACGCCTCCTTCCCTCTCTTCCTCCACAGTACTATACTAGTGCCATGTGCTAGTACATTTACTTCTACTGTGCATGTGTGTGTGTGAGAGAGAGTGTGAGTGTGTGTGTTGCACTTGCTAGTATAGTTTGATCAACAGTGTGCTCTTTCCTTTGGCTTCCCTCTCTCTCGGACTCCTGTTAGTTGTACTCGTCAGACAAGAAAGACATTCCAATTGTCTTCTTGGCGAGTAGAAAATGCTGGATAATACAGTGCTGAAACAGAAATATCTCCCCTTTCAGTGCGCAGAAGATGCCTATTTCTTTAAGTCACTCACGTAGCTTTCTCAGTATGCTTATAAGGCATATTAATCCATGCGGGAATGATGGGTGTCACGCTTGTCACGATGGGCAAGTTCCGTGCAAGCAAAGGAAGAAAAATGTCCTTTTATGCGCATCCTGAGAGTAGTTTTCTCTCCCACTCACTCTAAAAGAGAGGGAGAGAAAATTTTCTTCTGTGCCAAAGAATGCGCTGCCTGCATCATTGACCGCCCCGACAAACTCTCTCCAATGAACATCAGCCAAAGATAGTAGAAGTAGTGCACGTAAGCTTTTCACTTCTCTGTAGATCTATGCACACACACACAGAGGGAAAGAGCTGTGTCAAGTGAGGCCGACCCCGAGAGACTTTTTGGACTCGCTCTCTGCCCCTCGCCTTCCCTGAAACGCACGCGCACGCACGCACGCAGAGAGCGCGTGCTAGAGATGTGGGGGTGACATTGCCAAGAGAGTTTCTTCGTCGTCGCAACAAGCTATAATGCTACAAGAAGCAATGAGCTGCCAAATGACACGAGAGGAGGAAGAGGAGCAACTGGGCTGATCTGTCTTCTTCTTCATCTTCTTCGTCGTCTTCTTCCTCTTCTTCCTCTTCGTCGTCTTCGTCTTCTCCTCCTCCCGAAGTCGTATGTTTACATAGACCGTGACAACGATGACCACACATACAAAGCTTCCCTCACTCCAATGACTCGCGTAATTCCTGTACTATAATGTACTATAATGGAAAGCAAAAAAGAAAAGAAAAAAAAAAGAGAACTCCTGCTCAACTTCCATGTTCCCAAAATGTCTCCCCGCCACGTCGCAGAAAGTGTCTGGTTCCTTTCCTGTTGGTTCATTGCGGTGGCGCATTGTAATTAGTAGGTGCACCTTGGAACATAAGCGTTGTTTGTGTGCGCGACCACGTCCTTTGGCGGCATTAACGATTCACGACTGCGAGTGCGTGCACGCGCACAGCACGCAAACACGCACGCGAGCTTCTTTGTGTGCAAGAGCGAGACCGTGGGACAATGGCGAAAGCTCTACAAGTGGACGACTTTCTAATAGGTATGGACAGCGAGGAAAGAAGAGGCAGGGTAGGTAGGGGTGAAGAAGACCACGAACAACGATGACTGAGGCGGAATTGAGATAGTGCCAAGGTCAAATTTGCGGCGGATTTGCTCGTGTCACACAGATGGGATAACGACACTAACACCAGCTTCCGTTGTTTTAAGCCGTACAATAACAAGATAACCCCAGTGACCAAGCCTCTCTTATCATTCCCTTATCTGGACTTGTGACTCGGTAATGAGAACCCTCACATTTCTGCCCACTGAGTTGGAGATGCTTGGACCAGACCTCAGAGAAAGCCAGGATCTTCGACGCATGGCTAAGGTTCTTTAAACAGCGTTGTACATCGCCACACAGAGCAGCACACACTCACTCACGCATGCACTCACGCATACACTCACGCACCACGCCGCAGGACACTTTAAAAAAGGCGTTTTTACCTCTCACTGTCTCCTCCAGTTGCTTCTTCCTCTCCAATCCTCCAAACACACCTGTTCAGGAGTTGCTACCTACGCCTCTGCAGAGGTACCTAGCGAAGTCCGACTGAGAGAGTTCCCTATGCGAGTGAGTCGACGCCACGGAAGCAACGAGGAGAGAGAGAGAGAGAGCCACACACGTACACACACGCACGCACGTGAGAAGGCCGCCCGTCCGACTGACTGAGCTCTCTCCGTTCACCAGCCCTCCTCTCCAGTCTCCAAATGTCGAATTCATGTGTGTGTGTGTGTGTGTGTGTGCGCGCGTGCGTGCGTGCGTGCGTAAGTGCGCTCTCCCTGGCTCACGCTCTCTATTAACGCAGCCAACACACGCGCACATACACACGCACGCACACATGGACACACTCGCGCATACACCTGCATGTGTGCGCGCGTGCTTGTGGAGGTGGCTGCTGCTGGCTGAGGACGGGAGTGAATGTGGAAGTAACCCGATAGCGCACACAAGCAGTGTTATATGTACTAGTACCTGTAGCAGTAGCAGTAGCAGTAGCAGTATTCAACTCAGGCCTGCGTCTTTGTGCGGCGAAAGGGTGAATATTGCATACGTTTTTTGGAAGAGGAGGAGAGAGAGACTACTAACATGTGTGTGAAAGGAAGAAGGCTTCACTTGTCGGTCTACTTAATGCATGCATGCTGGCAGATTCTCTCTCAGTTGTGTGGGTGGGTGTGGCATTCGCAGTTGCTAGATCATTGAGAGCCTTAAACTGTACGTACAAGTCCCGCCCGATCTCTAACATGATGCCACACATCTGTGAGCGCTGACGTACGGCTTCCCTATGGGATGTACGGACTTGACTGTTCATACATGACGCATGCGGTACCTCTGTGACGAGGAAAAAAAAAATAGAACTATGCGATGCTGGCCTGGCGCCGAACTTGCTCCCGATGCACGAGATGTCTCCACATCATTGATCTTCACATTGACTCGTATTAATGAGGCCAGGCTTCTCCAGAACGAAACACCGACAACTCCCAATCGTCAACTTAAATCTGTACAACCAGAACGTGTGTGCGTGTAGGAGAGAGAGAGAGAGAGAGAAAGAGAGAGGGAGGGAGAGATTGGGAGAGAGTCTGGCATGAAAGATTCACGACATGAGGAAGAGAATGTCACTCTCTCTCTCTCCCTCACTGCTTTCTTCTAGCCGAACTAGCTCTGGAGGACGGCAGATTGCTGCCAAAGTTCTCATTCCCAAGGTGCTGGACGACGGTGACTACTGACATTAGCTACCCGCAGATGATTTTCTTCTGCACGACTTGTGTGCGTAACAATGCACTGCACACTATTGTGCGCAGTTTTGGTCCGGGCGAGAAGGTAGCACAATTGTGACACGTACGAGTACCTAGGAGGGATCGACGGCAGAGAGCCAGCCAGCGAGCCGGCCAGCCAGATGGATAGAGAAAGAGATCTAAATAGCCAATGACACACCAGGAAGAATGGCAGAGGTAGGAAAGTAGGAATGCATAGATTGTGTTCATCATGTACGGTGGCAGTGGCACTGTTTTGCACTCTGTGTTGCTTCACTCACCATGACTTGTGTTGCTTTCTATGAAGCCCTCATCCCTGGAGACTTGGAGGATACGTCAGTGAGTGCGCGTTTGTTTGTTTGTGGGCGAGCGTGCACCAGATTCTCTTCAGCTATCTGATGTGAGCTGTGTCGTCGGTGAAGAACCGTCTTCTTCCACTTAACTCGATCCTTGTTCGTCGCTCTCTTTCTCTTTCCAATCTCGCTGTACCCGGAAAACTGCTTTCGAAATGTCTTCTTCTTCTTCCTCCTCCTCCGCCGTCTCTTCCTCCTCCCGAGCCACAGATTCCAGCGTCTCCCTCACTCTGTCTCTCCTAGTTTTTATGCACTAACCGATGTAAAACGAAGCGCTGGGGCACAAAAGAAATGCGAGGAGAGTCGGTGGGGCTGAGTGGGAGGCTGATCTCAGGTCAAAGAGAGCTCGAAGTCGAAAGAGAAAAAGTTCAGCCTAGGAGTCAGTGAGTGAGTGAGGATGTGCACATTTTTGGAACTCCTCCAAGAAGCTCCAAACCCAGTCTTCACCTCTTCGTATTCTAAGGGGGGATGATTACTCAGAAGTTGTTGCGCGCTCTCCCGCTCTTTCTGCCAACTCAAAATGAACGGTCACTACTCATTATATTGGAAAGACGTTCTTGAGCGAGCCTAAGTTCGATTGGAAAAGTCATCACACACACACGGGACAGGGTGCACTAAAAACCGCTACGATGTGCGTGTCTTACCTGTGTGATGCAGAAAGGTGGACAGGGACGTCAGCTTGGTTTCTACGAGACTACCTGTACTAGCAACTGGGGAATTAAGTGTTCTGCTTACCAAATCGGTGACGAAGGTTCATACACTAGAACAGCGCTCTGGCAAGAAGACTGACGAACAGATCAGGAGGCCAAGAAGGAGGAGGAAGATTTCTTGGCACAGGAACCCGAAGACGCTACGTGCATCTTTTTTCCTTTCTTATCATGGAAGTTGTACGTACCAACAACAGAACTGTAGTACAGACTATTATGTATCAGCCAGTGCTGTACATCGGGCTTAGTTCATTGCATCGCGCCAAACATTAGAACCAGCTTACGACGGATTTTGCCTTTATTTATTTATGGGGCCCAACGCTTTGCGACGCGCCAACAAGCATAAGTGTACGTAGTAGCTTCAGTGCCTGCGTAGCGCGCCAGTCAGCGACGCATGCTAGGTGCATCCCAAAGGATGCACGCACGTGCCAAGGCTTGACATTCAAGCCAAGCCTGAAGTTGCAGCTCGACAACTTGCCGGGGGAAGGATTCGGTCGGGCGCCCCCTCCCGGACTCCATTCCCTGCCAAGCTGCGGTTGTTCAATAGCCCCAAGGCTTGTGTTCCGTCTGGTTTTAGGCACGGTATGAGGGTTAGCAACACCAAAATTTCAGATTACTCAATATCCAAAGTATTTTGGCTTTCCACACGTAACACCCAGCAACTCCGAATTGGGTATGTGACAGGAATGCTTTAATTTTCCGCACATTAAACTACAAATCCAAGTGAAAGCGATAGTGTCGTTACTGTCTTCAAGAAAGAAAATTCGGGTGATCCATGGATAAGTTCCCTCACCGAGTGTTACAATAAAGTTACGCCGAAAAAAAAATTGGTCCATAGCGGCCTTTTATCATTCCAACCGATCTATCAACACAGCAACTGTACATGTATCATCAATTAAGCATAATCACAATGCAGAGGATGCATCGAGAAGTTCCTAATTCCTTGCAAAGAACATGGCTGTGATGGAGCGTAACAAAATAACTTCTGTTCCTGGGGAAAAATAGCAATTTCGCTCCCCTCGCACGGATCTTTCCGCATCCTCGACCCCTCACTTCGAGAAGTACATCCTAGAAAAAAAAAATGTTGAAAGATGAAGCAAGTCATAAATTGCACTTGCAGGAAAGTACAATTTATCAAGTTAAGAATTCTTCATCTAAAGATGAACCGTAGCAACAAAAAACAATTGGCGCATTGTGTAATCTGGAGATCCTTCCACAAAGAGAGATCTGAAAATGATCGGTTTGCTCGCATGTGCACGTTCTGAACAGAGTCAAACTCTACGTATCATAAAAGCTGAAATGCAGGCTTTGGTAGTGCAGGTACCATGCTATACATGTACAGTGGAGTCACCTCTGTATGGAGCTATTTGCTTCTAATAATGGGGGACTCCTAGACAAGTAACTGAGGGGCCATAACAATGTCGATCAGTAGATCACGTAGGCACAACAGCAGCGACTGACTCATTATATTTTTATTGAAAAGTCTTATACATCGCTAACTGGTTGTGTATTAGAGAAATCTGACACTTGGTCGGGGATTTCGCGGTCAAACTGAACTGGCAAGCCAAATCAGTGTTTGTTCTCGGTGTAACACGAGAATTTTGCATAGAGGAACTGCCACTGGGACTCGGTCGAGTGAAAGCCGCTCCTAAGAACGAGTGTCTCTGATGGGTGGAATTTGCCCTTAAGTATACTCGCAAGAGTAATGAACTAAGATTTCACATAAAAGATGGACCTGTGCAACGGTGATAACCGAGGGCGATGAGCAAAACCCCTTAGTTTTTCTAACGGGTTTCTAACCCGTTGCTGTAATACCTGTAAATCATGCTAGCTACGAATGCCAGGGCCAAGGGCACCAGCCAAGAGGTCCACGTAGACTCCTCTTGGGCCTTGGATCCGTCTGACCACGCCTTGGCACTATAGTCACTCTTCTGTTGGCGATCGTCCTAAAAAAAAAGAAAAGAAAGTAAAATGATGAGACAAATTTTCGCTCAAGCATTCAATAGCAATTCCCTGGAAGAGTCAGCATGTCGGACAGGATATCAGCGTCAACTTGCGTCTCCAGCCAGATTTCAGGCATTGAATAATGCTGAGAAACCTACCCGTACAATGAATTCTGCTCGCCTATTCTCCTTATCTTGACACATCAAGTTGCGATAGTACACTTTCCTCTCTTTCCTGTGACGTTGCCAAGGGGCTACTTTGGTTTAGATAGACATCACGCAGTCGACCATCTTGTTTTTTTCGGTGCGTGTGTCTACTTGTTGGCAAGACTACGTACGTGCATTACGGTGGTGAAGGAGCACGTTCTTCCAGATGGTGGTGTGTGGTTTGAGGGAGTGAATCCATCAGTTTTCTATTCTGTACAAGACACTCCTGGCGGAATTCATACGAGGCCGTCGAGCGGTGCAACTTCTGAGAGATGAAGATATCAAGACAAGACACAAGAAAGAAATTGTGCACAAAGTGCAACTGTTTTAAAGACATTTTTCTCACGCTCCAGTCGCTCATGCTTCCCAACGCACTTTTATTTTTGAAGTTAACTTAAGTATTCGTCGAGCTTTCTAACTTGGTCGATGTCGACGGCGACAAAACCAGCACGTCTCGAGTGATGGGAAAACGTCAACAATGTCAGAGATCGTCTCATCAACCGCTACACAAAGGGGAAGACAAATTAGTAATTTTTGTTTCTTGCAGGAAATTCCTTCTGCAATCCGACTTTGAGCACACGCGCCCAGCGACACCCTTACCAACTGCTTCGTCCCCCCCCCCCACCGCCCCCGATGGTGGCGAAGTGCATCTCTTGGCAGTCGAAAGAGCAACTCCGCAGCAATGTTTTGTAAGTCGTCATCGACGCCTCCAGATGAGCAACTTCCCTATGGACAGCAATTAGGTGTGAAGAATACCCGGATCAAAAGAAATTTGACCAAATTACACGCGTGACAAGAGGTACTTTTTCTGCAGCAGATTCCGCCTTGGAATCATCCTAGGAGACCGCAGCCCCATCAAAGGAAGCCAAACTGGACTCTACGCTAGTACGAGTGAAAAGAACAACTTTTCAACGCGTACTTTACACAGAGGACTCCGTGGGCAGAACACAAGAAGCGCGTCCTCCACCGAAGACGTGAAAAGAGCATCTTGCTGTGGGACAAGGTTACGAACGTAAGACCGAAGTGCGTCCTACTCAACAGCAGTACCACGTTGACAACGCGTCAGCGTACCAGGCATCATCACACGCAGCCCCAAACGAGCAATGTCAGAGGCACTCCCTCCGTCTCGACTGTTCTGTCGGGCATGATAATGATAAGAAAGACCGCACTAACCGCGCCAGCTGCTGGGGGTTCAGAAGGGCCATTTCATCGGTCCCCTCTTCCCCTTTGAGGCCTTGTGACCTCGTCGCATCAAATCACCTGGGACTTTCCATGGTGCTGCGAAATTACCACAGCACAACTCGATTTCGCCTTATGCAGCTTAACTCACTTCGTGCAGTTCCCCAATGCAGTACTGTTTCATCATCTCCCGGGCGTCGGTCGAGTGACCCACGTCCTCGAAGGCCTCAGTCGCGTCCGTGGCGGAGTTCTCGAATAGGATCTCCTCGCCGCCAGGATGCTGGAATGTAACAGAGGGACCATAAGACGCATTTTGGTATGAATGTTCTGGTGCGTGACTTAAACATCAATATATATGATAACAGTAGCCATTCCTCAGGACGAAGCATTTCAGTGGCTCGCATCAAAGTCCTCAGGTGAGAGACAAAGAAGGCAAGATCTTAATTTTATGGATGAACACATTACGGAAAATTCTAAATTTATAGTTCGATCACCGCTAACCTGCTTTTAACTATGTTATCATCCCGGCTTTCAGATAACCTTGGATTTACGGCACCCCAAATAGACGGCAGAACATTTTATCAGAAGCAGCAAAAACTTAATACAGTTGTGTGGTCACCATTTTGCTTGCTTTGGTTCTTTTCGACAAGATAAAAGTGGCTACAATCCAGTCAAAACATCTGAATGCACACAGAGCAAACAAGTTCATTTTAAGTTGTAAACATTACATTCTCATTTAAACATGCATCTTTCGATTAGCAATTCAGTTTTATTTTATGATGAATCTCGAGTTTGAGGTACACTTGCCGCTGAAATTGTACCACAAAATCGATATTTTGCTGTGCTGCCTATGTAACACGTGCTGTAAGGGGGAAGGGGTTAAAAAGAAGAAGTCATCGTTGGGGGTCACTTCAAAGGGTTGACGCTCTGCATGTCTTCAAGTACACGGTAGCCTCCTTGCCTCAGCATTAGCTTAATGCGTTTCTTATCAGAGACAGAGTATCATGTGAGTGAAGAAAAGACAGAAGCATTCTTTCACCCTCCAATTATTCTGACATCTGACGACAACTCCATGCTCCCCGTGCCGCTCCTCCTGACCTCCCTCATTGCCCTGGAGACGTCCGCCGTCACCTCCCATGCAATGTCTCGATCAATTACTTCATGACTCACACTGTTCACGCGGGTCAAGCAAACCGCATCATGATCCCTTCGTATAGGTTCAACTCACCTCATCGAGGAACTTGGTGACGTCGTACACCTTGTTGTGAATGACGATCCAGACGCTCTTGTCAGAGCCCTTGGTCACCTTGTGCTTGAGCACCTCCTCCATGCGGAACACCTCATTCTTCTCGTCAGAGGACATCTTGGGCTGACCTTGCTGTCTTCAAATCCCGAGGAGAAGTAAAAATGCAATGACGAGACTCTCCTCGAGAGGTCGAGCGACAACGTTCTCAGTGACTGCTGCGACCAGAGAGCGCGGGCGCGTCAGCAAGCAGACTTGCCTGGAACTCGCCTTGTTGCCCCAGGCAAGGCTGAGAGCTGGTCTGCCCTGCGCTGCGCTGAACTGCTCCGAGCTGAGCTGAGCCGGGTAGGCGATGCTGTGCCCACAGAGACCCATGAGACGGACGAAGCAGGTTGCAAAACTGTCTGTCGGTGTAGTAGAATGCGGAACTGAAAGTGATGTCGATTATCGCAACCTCACTGAAAAGCAGTGGAAGGTTACGCAGTATCTCTTTGTAATGCAAACATCAGTGAGCTGTTATACTAGTCATTGTAGCAGCTCCCTGTCATACACCAAGTGATATCTAAGAGAAAGGGAGATGGCGAGGCTGCTCAAGTCGCGGGGGCTGTTGCCGTCTGCTCCTGTAGTTATGCAACTGCAAGAGAAGCATCAGGAGGAACACTGACTGTCGCCTAGTGGTCCCAAAGGGGACCAAATTCATTTCTTGTGAAGTCTGTGTCCAAATGTCCCAGTACTGAGAACACCAACTTTCGCCTCTATAACTTATGCTCTCTCGTTGTTGCAGCTAAATTAGCAGAATATCAGCTAAATGTTTGGCGATAGCTATGGAAGTCAAGGTCTCTAGAAACCTGGAGACCTTGTTTGTACTTCCCATGGAGAATTGTGGTACTTCCTCGCACGTCCTATATAACCCCAGTCGGTGGAAGTCATGGTGCGCCAGTTTCTCATCTCTCTTTCATATCATCATGTATGTCCAGCGTGACATGCGACAGGTTAGTATTCTCGTAATCAGAGCCGGGCTGAGTGGCCAATCAAGACGCTACATTTAATGAAACTAAAGTTCAAAGAGACTTGTGTCATCACAAGTGCGAACGGCTGTATTCTCCATTAGAATATAAAGACATTTGCGGCGTTCTGAACTGAGCCCGAAACTTTACATACCGATGTCGCTGGATGAGAATAATGCTAGACTGGGCCTCTTAAATTTGACTTTTGCACCTCCGAGCTTTCTTGCATCCCCACACGCAGCACTCCTGTTGTGTCTTGCAGAAGTTGCTGCATCAGGATAACTAGTAACGGTTTCTATTAACCTTCGTTGCGCGACAACTCGTTGTTCCACTCAAACCAATCTTTATGTCCCTGAAGAATTTGACTCTGCTGAACTGGATGTCTCTAGTTCAAAATCCATCCCCCAGTTGTCTTGCCGTTAAAGAATACGTATGAAATATCTGAAAATGGACGTCAACGAGGTTGTTCTTCCATCTGTTCGAAATAGGTAGCCACTTGGTTGGATCTACGGGGCCCAAACGTGGCATTGAGCCATCCTTTGGCACGGGTCGGGTCTTTGGGCACGGGTAGTCGGCTCCAGACTGACCCTCTAAGTGAGGGCCTATTTCGGGGCCCAAAGCCCTTTTATCCTGCAATGCCAGACCGAGGAGGCCCAAACTTGTCAGGCACCCATCCTTTGGCATGAGTCAGATCATGATGGTGAGGTCAGTATGAAGGGGCCACCAAAGGGGGGACATTTAAAAGCTGAAAGGCCCTTGGGATCCTGTGGAATGCGTGGACTTCAAATGTGGCACTTTTGGACCCAAATTAAAAAAAAGAGATCTCCCCACAAAATCACCCTCCACAACACTGTTGAGCCTCGTAGGTTCAGTCTAGTATTCTACAAAAGCTTTCTCTGAAGTAACTCCACAGGCCGCTGGAGACTGGAATCGAGGTTGCCTTGAGCAGATGGCACATCTTCATATGACTTGCCATCGCCACTGTCTGGAACTCATTAGTCATGAGTCCCAGAGTTTTGTGTTAATGTCCCAGAGTTAATGAGTCATTATTGCCTGCGTTCAGATTCTCTCACAAGGCAAATTTATTTTTTTCGTTCTGGCACTTTTTCAGAGGTTCTTACATTTGCACAGAGTGGTGTCTGCTGACCAAGTTTGACCGCAATCAGTCCAGCTGCATAAGTACAAATCCGACGTCACACACACACACTGCCATGTAGAGAGAGATAAAAAATCAATGGTGTTGCGCACAGCACACTCTGTGGTAGCTATTTTGAGCAGAGTCAGTTTACAAACTGTCGCAAGAACACAATAAAGTGGAATGATGTGCCAATGCTCCTATCTGTGCTCAACCTCCTTCTAAGACAGCAAGTTCAAGGCCCCAAGACACCCTAAACTAGGGTTTAGGGTGTCTAGGGGAAAGAAACTAGGGAAAGAACTAAACCTAATGAAAGGAAATTATAGAAAAATCTGGCATATATTGATGCTCAGAAGAGAACATGCATGGAACGGAAAGCTAGCACAGAAATGAGTAAGGGCAAGAAAATCCACAGCTGCCGTATTGAAGAGAGTATTATAAACGAAAAAACCAGCACTGAGCAGAGCTCATGTCCACTCTCAGAGGTAAGAGGGTGTCACACATCCTGAAAGAACATCATGGAGCAGGTTTGACCATTCCTAAGCTAGGATCTATAGAGCAACAAGCTATTATTGTCAAAAAAAATAAACAACATTTTTGACTTACTGAACTTCACATTCAAGACTCATAAGTGTCTATTCAAGGCCAGCTTCCATCCTGCCTCTGTTAAGATTCCCTTCATTGATGAAGTCATTATTTACTGTTTGAATTCGTTGCAGATCTTGAAAGAGAACCGAGACGTGACAAACTATTCTTGGCTTGCTTCTTTCTCTTCTGTGAAGCAACTGACTGCTCATTCTTGTGGGAACTGTAACTTTGAGTATGTTTTGACAATTAGATTTTATCAGGACTCACAGAAATTATGCAGTGGAATGGTTTTAACCTGAATAATCCCTGTTACGCAATCACTCTGGCATATCAACCAACACATTAGATCCTGGCCAGAGACAATCCTTCCAACACACCCAGTGAGCCTGATGATGGTGCTCTACTCATGTCCTTTCAACCCAATAAGAAAGAAAACCATCCAGTCATCCCCTGATTTTGAGAGAAGTTTATAAAACAGTTAGGCAAACCTGAGATTTCAAGAGGAGCAAGGTCTGGCCGGCCTACTTTGGTGTCTACTGCTTCTGTCGGATGTTGTGCTTTCACAAATATGTCTGTAATTTCTGCTTTTTGCATGATGCATAATGTCTCGATTATGACAAGTATGGTCTTCTACTCAGAGCTTTTGCTAGAGATTTGAGAGAGATTGAACACCATCAGTGTAATGCTGAAAAAGTGCTCTGGTCACTTTCTGTCACCTCACCTGGTCCTGCAAATAACCTCATGCTGCTTTAAGAAAAAATCAACACCAAAAGATTTTTCACCTTGTTTTCGTGTCAAAAAATAAACTGCTGGCTGACAATTTCATCATCCGTAATCCCATGAAAGATTTGTCAGGCTTGTTGGAAACGTCATGATGAAATAAATATCACTTCAAATGGTTGAACAGCAAGCTTAGGGCACGGAGAAAGGTACGCAGAGAGAAGAGAAGCAAATACCCTGAAGACACTGCCAAACTGTACTAGTCATTGAACTTACGTTGGATTGGCTGTCACCAGGGAATGGTATTTCCTTAAGAATTACTTTCTTTCCATCACTGATAATACAGCTTCTTCGTAAGCTGACAGTTCGTGCGGACAAAACTTTAAGTGCGAATGACTTTGGGCAACCAAGTTCTTCACAGCTCACACTTTCCTCATCAGGTACATCGTAATGATTGTGGTAACCACCGAGCTGTAGAAGTAAGGCCCTGAAGTAAGAAGACCCTGCTTAGCGTTCCACAGCTGTTCCGGTGGAGGTTGCGTGAATATTCGAGACCTCACAGACATGAACACGCGGAGCATTATGAAGAAGTGGGACGTACAGTGGTCGCGCCTGGTAAGTACCACGTCGGGAAGAACACTTTTCTGTACTTAACGTTACAAGCGACGGAAGAAAGAAGGGCGCATCTAAGAAAAATGACAATAGTTTTGCTATCACAAGAGTCTGTTGACTGCCAGAGTGTCCGACCACCCATTTGTTGTGACTTAGCGTTATTCGTGCTGAAAAAACACTGACTCTCAGCAATCTTTGCTCGATGATAGTTGCCCGTCGCGTCATCTCTTTGTCCAACTGGTAAACGGCTCTTCAGTTCGAAAAGTCACGTGCAACCAGCCCCTTCTTCCATTCCTCCAACAATTTGGGATCCTGCCCCTCCTTCAACCTCTGCCACGCCCTGTTGACGCTCCGAATCCCGAGCAGAAGCCTCAGTTTCCTCGTCTGAGCAGTCGGAGGAGTCGTTTTGCAGCTCTGACGGCATTCAACAGAGCGTCACCTTGATCCGGCGGTGATGGGCCTCGAAAGAGAGGACCCCGCATGTGTCCAAGGGCTGGTGCCCCGAAGTGGTGTCGGGAGGGAGAGACTCGACGGCGAGGCAAATCTGGCTCACTTTCACCTGCTCAAACGTGTCGGCCGAATAATTGTCCTCCAGAAACCGGGCCTTTCTCGTATCGCTCCTGAAGTCATGCTCCAACTCCCATGAGCAGTAGCAGATGAGCGAGCTGGCAATCCAGGCAGAATCTTTTGTCCGGTGCTTGACAGGCAGACTCTTGACGTTGCTAAAGCACCTGGGTTTCAGATTCGTGCCCATCACAAAGAGGTTCCTCTTTGGTTCCGATGAGTGAGCAGGTGAGAAGAACACCAAGTCTTTTGTCTTCTTGCCTCCTGGGGGTGCTTTCTGGGCCTTGAACACCATGGCTTTGTCAGGCAACATTCGAAAGTAGAGAGAACTCTACTGAACAGCGTTGTAAATCTCGTGATTCAGCTGCATGTGGGGCTCATGGGTTAGGAAAATCTAGTGTGTGTTAAAGAAAAGGTGCTAGCCCAAATTGTGGCGGTCGGGACATGATTGCGCAGTAGCTTCAGGAATGTGGCGGGTCTCAGAAAGTGTGATTGCTCTTTGATGCGTCTACTGGGTTTGGCAAACTTGACTGGAGCCTGCACGCACCAAAGTTTTTCAGTAGCATGAGACTGACAAAATCATCGCTACTGCTTCTTTTTGCTCCTCGGTGATTACAAAAAGTAAGTCCTGAAGTGCCAAAGTGGACCAAATACACTGTTTCCAATTGTAAACGACGCCATGCAGGTACACCACCATTATTAGGTTAGGTTAGGTTAAGTTTCTGTAGTTTTCCTTTAATCTGTCGACTCCGGTTTTGGTAGATGCAAAGTGAAGACTTTGCACAGCATTGGTTCTATGCTTTTTCTTTTTGACCTGACAAAGAAGCTTGCTCTAAAGGTCTGTTTCTCAACCTTGATAAGTCTGGGCATTTTTTCAGTTTCTCTAATCTTGGCGTTTGTACATATCCTCCCACCGTGCCCAGGTTTTAGGACTGGCCAAGTCTGGGCATGACTCTGGGCATGCTGCCATGGCACACACATGCCTAGTTCCAGGTCGGCCTTTGGAGGCATGCTGAGGCTTGCACTAGACTTTGAAATGGAGCTGATTCTTTTGTCTGTGGCCACGTCGTAGGTGAAAACCCACAGGTAGCGGAGAGAGAGGAGGCGCTGTACTGTCTTCTTTTTTAGCTGTCTTAATTACCATACTTAATTCCTTAAGGTTAGTTAATCTTGGTTGAGCTTCAAAACCACCTTATCATCGAGTAGTCCTCACTCTGAAGGTTTCTTGCCACAGTCCCTGGAGAGCTGTGCAAAAGCAGCAAATAAAAACGGCGAAGACTGCGGAAAATTGCAAAAACTCGAAAAATACGTAGCAAATACCGAATGCATCCGTGGTGACCCTCTTGGCATTGGTGGTCGGTGACGATGACCCTGTCATTCCTTCTACCTCCGTGTTCATCGACGTCGACCTCTTCTTCGTTGGCAAAGAACAAGATCTTGCCGGCCGCCTCCTTCCCAAAAGATAGCTGACTTAGTACTGGAGCGGGGTCAGTGGCTAGCAGGGAATAGTCCAGAGGGACTTTTAGCCCAGGTTCATCTTGAAGACCCTGCACATGATGGTCGAGGCCTAGTCCCCGGAGAGCTGCCTGGTTGAGATCTCATTTTTGCTACCAATCTCGGACTTCAAAGCATGCTTTGAGGCCAACCTGGCTGACACCGATGTGTCTGCTGGGTGGATTCTGGTAGTCCGGCGCTTTATGCTCCCAACAGACCTTCATGGTCTTGTACACATGTCACCTTCAGCTCCTCCGTGACCTTGGCAACACCATCACCGTCCTATATGTGCGTAACGACGCACTCACGGAGTTGGTTGTGAACGATTCGGGTCTTTCAAAAAAGTTCTCTTACGAAATCAAACAGTTTCTAATTGTGCAACCACTCTGCTATTAAGTCTTTATCGCACAATTTCCTTTTCCCCATCATCCCTCATCAAGATCCAAAAAGTGTCTATGAACCTGTTTCAGGGTGCACTTCGGACAGGTTTGGGGGCTCTTTTGAAAAAAAAAAAGACTGGAAATAAGGTAAAAAAGGAGAGAAAGAATACAATAACACCCCGATAAAAATGAGGCAGTAAGAAACCAAAGACTATTTAGAAACGGCTTTGAGAATCTGCACTAAATCTCTAACCTAGTTATTGCCGCAAGAATAAACTACCAAATAAATCTTTCACGAGTCCGACGTTAAATTTTTAGTAAGAACTGTTTGACTAGAAATCACGCAAAAATGGCGCAAACTGCAATAAAGCAGTGAAAACAGTGCCCACGTGGTTCATATAACATTTGCAGTTTTCATACAACTCTGCTCAGTTCCCCCACTAGGAGACCTTGGGACTTTAGATGAATAAAGTTATCAAATAAGAATATGAAAATTGTATGTCAGCTTTTCTAGACTTCATATTCCATTGCAATTCAATACTTAGGATCGAGGCCATTTGGACGGTATGAGCGGAGTTCCGATGGATCCGCAAAAATGAGGGAAAGCCAGAAATGACCCTACCAGTTGAAATGACAGCTTTTTTATAGACGAGAAGAAAACTTTGTTTCCAACATTTTATGTTCCAATAAGAGATAATGCAGGTCAGAGGAGGAGAAACTTGAGGTTCTGCAATAGTGCGTAGGAAATGGTGATTTCCCAGGTAGGGGAAACTTTTCACGGTGGCGACTTTATAGAGAATGAGCCAACATGGAGGTCTGGATGCCTTGGAAATTCAACTGTCGAGCTTGGCTGACTTATTACAAAAAAGGGTTTCAAGTCCAGCCGTTCTCAAAGAATCTCACGGACAAAAAGTGGAAGAGGATGGTGAAACACCCAGCGATGGAGCAGCTTCTGCTGAATTTCATTGAAAAACCTCGGTGGACAGGTCATCGTCAGATGAAGGGCTGAAAGTCTTGCTGAAGCTCTCGGGGTGGCCTTGAAACACAGATTTGTCTGACTTTGTAGGACTCGAAGGACAACGTCCATCCTGCAGCAGGCTGAGTGTAGCACCAACTGTGCCATAGCCTGATTTGCAGCCATGACTCATGAGCCGGGAGGTGAGTATGAGTCACTCTTTGATCACGTTGCTGATGTCATTGAGGGTACTGGGTGCATCCAGGGTGCAGGCACGACGAGTTTTGCCACAGTGCTGCTTATGGAGTGATGACTTTTACTTTTTTTTCATGATAGAAAGAATTGGAGTGATCATGAATCTGTGAGTGGGAAACAGTTTATCCAATATTCAGCTTTCATTTGACCCACTGCACATCGGTCTGCTTGCAAAAATGAAGAAGCTGCTGCTAAAAGAAACTTATCGCAACATCCTTTTTGCAAGACCATGTATGACAAACTCCAGAAGTATCCTCGCGGTCACTGCCCAACGTCACGCTGTCACGCATCTTCTCCTCATGAATTCGCACGAATTTGTTTTTGGGCCATTTTGGGGGGCCATTTTCCTTGCGGATAAAGGCCGTTTGGGGGCCATTTCCAGAGCACCAGCAGGACAATGGATTGCCTTACTAAGGCTTTGTTTCATATGATCACACTCCAATACGCGAGGTCCAAAGGCTCTTTCAAGCATCTTTTCTTTTTCCAACGAAGAAGAGGGAAGGAGAAAAGACCTTTCTCATCATGGGGTTGTTTCAGCACAACAGAAAGTCTACCTCAGTGGCCTTGCTCATCTGGCAATTATTCGCCGAATGCTGCGTGGTTGCTTTTCACAAATCTTCGGGAAGCATCGCATTTCTGCAAATAAGATAAAATGCCCTTCACCAGTAATCTGTAAAGCCTGTAACCAAATAAACTGGAGCGCCAGAGTTTCTCAATACTCTCTTCACTTGTAGAGAGAGAGCCTTGATCCCCTCAATAATCGTACTCGAGCGGTTACTTCAAAAGTGTCTTATTCGCCGTAGATCTCTACATTCTGTCTTCTTTCCTAAGCTTATGGGCCTGAAGTTTAGAAACTTCCGACAAGATGTCACAAAGACGGTCTTCGAATCAGACCTCAGACATCCACCCGTCAATTGTTACCGTCTGAAACGAGCCAAGGAAAAAGGAATGACCAGCAGAGGATTAGGGGTACAGACCAACAGATAATGCCTTCAAACTTTCAGAGTAAACTTCTGCTTTTCTTCCGCCTAAGTTCTATCTGAAGTGCCACCAGCTGATGCCCATGTGAAGCAAGAAATGGCTTCGTGGCGTCTACAACACCTTCAACTCCTTTCACTGTGACCAGACTTCTCTTCCAGAATGGCTCAAGCTTAAGGACTTTGCGACCCACTGCACCTTGCTCACAACTGATGTTTTCTAACATATGTTTTGTTGGAGTCTCAACCACGACGCTATTTTTCTTTCCTAACGTCTTGGGCTCCCATTGCACCAGAGTAGTCTCGTAGCGTGTTTAGCAGTGCGGAAGTTCAAAAAAATACTCCCTCTGTTCAGAAATAAGTCTCCGACATGGTGACTGCGTAAAAATCACTAGATATGACTATTTATCAGTGTTTCAATCACTTCTTTTAGTTTCTTTCGAGCAAATGTCACTGCTTCTTCACTGCAAGTGAAACATTCGGGTAGTTGGCCTGGATTGCTTGCATGCTTCATATGCATGATCAGTGAGATTTGGCTTCATGGTATTAGACAGACATCCTGGTAAAATTTCAGGGTACACAGCTATTGAGTATTCTCATCACAGGGGGCGATTCCTTACTACAGTCAGAAATGAGGAATTTTATTTGTGTTTATCTCCAGATCAGGATTTTCATGAGTTTCCCTCCCCCCCCCCCCCAAAAAAAAAGAAACCGGGGGAAAGTTCAATCACTAGATTACTTTCAGACATACAGATGTTAATTATCTAAGTCTAGTGCAATAATCGAACTACACACATCAAATATAACACTTATTTTGGAACAGAGGGAGTACAATGATAATTGTACTAATAATCGCTCCTCTTACCTTCACTGCTGCTCATAGCGCTTTAACAGCATAACTTTCAAGTGCCACCATGGATTGAACCGTCAGGATTTGTTTTGCAAGTTTTCTCTTTGTATGCATGAAGAAATGCTCATTGCTTCTGAATCCACCTGCCCCATGAACACCCCATTTTGCTGTAATAGCCCTTCCTGCATACCGGCGTGGTCGTTTACGAGGGCCCACACGTGACCTTCCACACTGAAGCGCCTCCAAAACATGTGCACTTTGCGCATGCATGTTACTATCGAAACTTTGAAATAGAAAAAGTGCCAAGTTTACTGATTGCATCGTACTATGTCCGTCTGAAATAATAAGTCCACTACTCTAGCTCAGCCTTTTTTCATCCAATTTTTCTCATTTCACCCAGTAACGAAAGAGAACTGTGTAACTCCAACTCCACATCTTCCTAGTTTATTCAAGAACAAGATCTTCCTAGTTTATTCAAGAACAAGATCTTCCTAGTTTATTCAAGAACAAGATCTTCCTAGTTTACTCAAAAACAACTAGAAATATTAACTTTTTCATCAATTCGTCACTGGAGATATTTGCCCATGGTGCCGGTGCACTTCTTAAGTCTCACTTGTTTTGCCGATCTTCCTGCCACAGCTGAAACGGTAGAAGCATTGATATTGGAAAATATGTTGTAACTTTGGCAGTTCTTGTTCATTTTTTGAGTACAATGTCTTCTTATATAGCTGCAGCTGCCAGCAATCTGAATTTTATGCCTCACACTGACTCTTGTCAGTGTCTTGGCCGCCCCTGCAAGTGATTACTCCAGATCGGATTGATGTCAAAATGTTCTTGTTTTGTTCACACGATTATGTTGCTCATCGTTCTCCTACCCATGGCGATCCTTTGCAAATTCATGCAATCTCAGAAAGTCAACTAGCACTTGAAGTCGACACGCTGGTCTTGGCGGACCCTACACCTCAGGTCACCCGCTGAGATGGCGTGGACGACGACACCACTATTCTGTGTGGCAGAACTTCTTCAGCGGCTTCTCTGCCAAAAATCAGACCCCGAAATGACTTCCTTGGCAGTCCCAATCCACCATCTGTTGATTGTCTCCGAATCTGGAACAAATCATTATGAAACTGAGAGAACCTGAAGGTTCTCGTATTTGCTCCTTGAAAATTGTCACAGGACCAAAAACCTAACCCACCTGTGGTGCTTGCAGTTAAAACTGTTACACCAACACGGACTCCGGTGGCTCATGGCTCACTCCGGTGGCTCATGGCCCACTCCGGTGGCTCATGGCTCACTCGGTGGCTCATGGCTCACTCCGGTGGCTCATGGCCCACTCCGGTGGCTCATGGCTCACTCGATGGCTCATGGCTCACTCCGGTCTCCGGTCCCACTGTCACACCATAAGTAAAGAACGTCTCATTGCCGTACTTCGTCACGTCGATTCCTGAGACCACGAGTTGGCCGGTGCTGCCATGGTCAGTGCCGGTGTAGCTGCTGGTGTTGTCAATGTTGCTGTCGCCGGCACCGCCGTCATACTTCTCCGTGTCGAACCCCGTGAACATTGCAGTGAGGTGTCACTCAAACTGAATGTTTGTTTACCTCTCTGCGCTATGACCAGGCCAAAAAGAAGAGCGTTTGTGACCCCAAAGAATGAGAGTAAAACTACCCGCAAAAGGTGGGCGGTGGAGGCGAGCACTCAGCTCGGCGCAAGATTCTCTTCATCCCAAGTCTATCCCATCATGCATCTTCTTTCTTTTCAGAGCTATCACCAGATGCATGCAAAGCAGGTCGATGTCGTCGATACGAAGAGCAAATATATCACTGAAACTGAAACTAGGAGTATATTTTTGACAGAAATTTTTGTCCTTTGCTGCTCCCGCTCCCTCTGCCTGCCGGCCCGGAAGAAGGAGGTGCCTGCGCTCGCCTGCTTTTGGTACTCGAGGTATCAGCTAGGGATGGGTGTCAAGCTCGAAACCTCGAGTCGGACTGGCGTCGAGCCTTAGGGGAGGCGTGTGTCAGGCTCGACTCGACTTAATGGCTTCACTCGCATTTATGAGTGACTCTCGGGTCTATAACAGTGATTGCTAAGTTTGCACATGGGCCAAGCACGCAATATGCGCATTGTGGAAGATGTGCAGGGCAGCAATCCTGGTCAACCAGCAAGGACTTTGTGGCCACTGTGAGGTTGACGCAGCACACGAAAATTCCTCACTGTACGATCTTCAGCAATTCACGAACTGTCCGGGCCAAACTGCTTGCTTGGGACAAGCTGCCACTCTTTAATAATCTGGACATACACACTTGCAGCTGATTTAAGCTCGACCTCTTGAGCGGAGTTGAGCTTGAATTGGGCTGAAATCCCAAAGCAGGACTCCAACTCCGGCCCCTTCCTGAGCTCAGATCTCTGGAACAAACTAGGGGGTCAAAGCTGGCTCAAGGGTGAACGAAAAATCTTGAATTCACGAAAAGATTGGTTAGGCTTGACAAAGACGTCTTCCGACAGCACGTCACTTAAACACTGCCCTTAGGTACACTTTTTTTTCACAGATTTTAACAGACTTGCAATAAGACAATAGTACAGTAAATGCCCTTTTGCACTCATCGTGGACTCCCTCTGGCTTGTGTGCTCAGAGGGGACTGTGCGGAAATGGGCGGAATCCACCTTGCTTGAGCCGTAGAGCAAGAAAGTGTCCACAACTACAGCAGCTGAGTTGTTTGACCAAGTCTGCACTAGCTCAATTGCAAAAAAATTGGTCAATCCCAGCCTCTATGCCTGGCTTGGCTTGACTTTTCGAGCCGAAAATCCACCTCTAGCGCGCGCTTCCTATGACACGCTCGCCCCCACTCCCGCCTTGCTGCTGCTGCGTCTTACTCCAAAGTGAACGACAACCGCGGCAGCACCAAGCGACAGATGGCCAAAAGGGATCCACCGGGGTCCGAGTGACGCAAAATCATAAAGGCAGTGACAAAACATATCCCTCCAAAGTCCCTCACGGTGGCCTCGGTCGACCTGGTGACCACGGAGAAGGATGAGCTCTACCAGACAGAGAAGGAAGTCCTCCAATGAATAGCGATGGCCGGAGGGTCATGAGCGCCTCCGGATCCGTCGGTGGCGGTGGCGGCGGTGGTGGCGGTGGTGGCGGTGGCGGCGGCGGAGGTGGCGGCGGAGGTGGCGGCGGCAGCGACCTCCAGGCCACCGTCGAGGTCGCGGCCGAATTCCACAAGTTCTACAACGTCGACCTCTTCCAGAGAGGGTAAGAGAGAAGATCGATATTAATATTAATATTTCATCTAGGAAGAGCCTCCCACAGCTCCAGCAGACCAAAACTAGAGATGCAACAGACACAGATACAACGTGACCCAGGCCGTGTTTAGCGTGCACGGGCTGAGTTTGTTTAAACTGGAGTGTGGAACTTAATATGTGCTTGAAACACTGCCAGGGCACACTCTAGACACGATCTCTAGACACCCATGGCACTTTCCTGAACATTTGCGAAGTAACCTGGATGTGGTCTGCAAAGATTGTTTACTGTGGAGACGCCCTGCAAGCACAACCACTCTGAAAAAGCTGCACACGACTGAGTAGGCAGCCGTTTCTCCCACATGTAATATTTAAGTCGATCTCTCACTGCTACTGTATGAGTACATCCTGTTTAATGAACATTATTATCATGTCCAGTGTTATTAGGCTAGGTAAAAAGAAAAATGGAGAGTTTGGATACTCACTGAGTTACCTGATGCCAAATAGTGACGACGCAGCCAAATGATTTTTGAAAAAAGAAATCCCCCCTCTCTTGATAGTTCCTATGTACTGTAGCAGTACTATAGTGTTAAAGTACAGCTCTCATAGTCCCTACAGCAGGACGAGAGGCAACCCAGGAACTGATTACTTCTTCATTCTATTTGACTACAACGAATTCAAAGGCAGTCCTGCAGCAAAATGCTTGTAGATAGAGATCCAAAAAAGTTAACCTAGCCTAATGTGTATATATAACATCTGTATATAAAATATCAGACAGAACCCAAATTCTTGAATCGATGTCTCAAAGGAGATTTTTTGGGACAGGGACTTCCAGCCATATCACAGAGGATTTGGAAACGAGTAAAGATAACAGCTTGTGTGGATGTTTTCCTATTCTTCTTTGTTCTTGACGAGGCAACAAAAACTGATGGTCCTGGAAGAAGTTTGCACTTTTCCCAGGCCATCTAAACACAAATCGAGAGAATTCCTTAGTCATCCATTATGTAAGTGCGACCTCAGCTAGAACTTCAGGTAGGTCTAGTTAAACTATGAGTAAGCAGAAACACACGTATTTGAGGGATCAAAGTCCCCAACTTTCTCAGCAGCACGCAGACACCTGCTCGGAACAACCTTGGGACATTCGACGAGGAAATTAGGGACTTCTGAGTAGGGTTCGCGCCTGGAAGTCCCAACATAAGGTAGAAGAAATGATTTAGGGCAGTTAGAGGTGGCGAAATGCCTCCTATAACAGTTCTGCCGTGTCTGTTCTGGCCAATCCAGTGATGCAAAGCGCTGGGGGTGAGTGTCAGTGTCTGATTGAGCAGTCGGATTAGTCTGGCTGGCTCTGCCATGATGATGGTGGAGGCGCCGATGCTGAAACACACAGAGGCAAGCAGTGAAAAGGCGATTGTTCCTGCTCCCCTCGACAGATATCGAAGGTCGTGTCTTCCTCCCCCCCCCCCTCCTCAAGGCTTCGTCCCTGTCTTTCCACCTACAGAAAAGGAGAAGAAAGCTTATTATATGAGTTCTGTCACTAAGACACCCTATATGCCAGATGATGCCACCTCCTTTTGGCTTTACAGGCTATAACAGGGTGTCCTCAGCAGAAGGGGCACTTTTTTTACAGCAAGCGATGACGAAGGTCTTGAAAGGACAGAAATGACGCATAGTAGTTATCTAAAGAGAGAGAGAGGGAGGGGAAAAAGCTTACGCAGTATTTCACAGCGAACAAAGGTGTGTATGAGCGCCCTGTAAGCCTTTTTTTTCTTCCCGAGAATGTTTGGGGCCCCGCTTTTATCGTGTCTTTGTGGGAACATCACGTCATCCATTGACTACAGTGAGTGAGTGAATGAGTGAGTGAGCGGGCGGATGTGCTTGGGTTTTCCGTTTCCTGTAAGTCACTGGCTCGATGCAGAATTCGGCCTTCTTTCATCACGACTGTGCTGGCAGGGCAACAATCGCGACTTCGTCTCCTGCGGACAAAGAAGCTCTTGTTGCAACCTCCCACGACGGTTTTTCCTGTTCTTAGTGTGGGAGAACAAGTTTTTCCAATGCCTTTTTAGCAAAATGTGGACCTTTTTCTCTATCTAGAGAAAACTTTTCTGGTGCCGGAACCTAATTTCATCTTCTGCCCCCCTTCCCTGTCCTAGGTGTGCTCTCCCTTTGACTGGAAAGTATAAAAAAAGCTCCAGCTGCACTCTGGGGATTTAATTCGCAGCTGAAGAAACGCCTAGTTTAAAGGACTCGACTTGGTCTTCACTTCTGAGGCGCCACTTACAAATTATGCAGGTTTAAGTGCATCCTTATCTTGGGTTCTCTTCCTACGCCCATTCTGTGCGACAGCAGCAATGATCAACTTTTCAAATAGCAGCAGACAAAAAGCAGATGTTATATACTCTTGCTTTTACGCTCTCTCTCTCTCTCTATGTCATCAACATTGTCGCCATCAGCTGGGTCATTGTGGGCATTTTTTGCTTTCTCTGGAAATTCTGGTCGCGTCGGCGATATCTGTCACACTGAACAATCCCTCCCACTCGCCTCCTGCCAGGATCGTTTTCAGTGTGACCCCCGTGTGTCCAACCAACCATGTTGATCTGATGTGGGTAGGTGAAAGAGAGGTAAGCAAAACTCCTCTATTGGATGAAGCCGCGTCGTTGCAACCTCAGTCGTAACTCAGGCCTTGGAATTGCCAAAGTTCTTGCGGCAGGATCAAGAAATGTCGATACTATCTCAGAATGAGTGGAATCTCGGTGAACTGTCAACATTTGTCATGACCGATTCTGGCCGTCCTGAGGCCTTCTGTGCCTCAAGGTTGCTCTCAAGCAGAGGGCCCGAATTAGGCTTAGGGGTCAGGTCACTAAACAAAAAAGTGGCAAGGTCGTGTTCGGCCTCCACTGGTTCCTATGGTCTTTAACTAAGGCATTGTTGGACCACTTAGACATGGTCCTATCCACACTGTCGAGCCACAAGCCCCTGAAGAATGTCCCCTCTTGTTGAGGAGGAGATATATTGACTTTGTGCATGTGCTGGCGCTTGTGCGTCGTAGAAAGGAACGCGCTAGTGCGGAACGTGTCACATTAATATTCCCCCCTACCTTCATGGAATCGCAGCAGTGGCGAAAGCTGCTGTTGCTGGAGGTTTTGTTAACGGATGTAGCCAGGCTCTTATGACACGTAAGTACGTACGTACACGCACGCATGTTGGAGCACTTGTTTGCCCTCCATGACGTCACACTCAGCCCTTCTATAGGTGCTGGAGGAACAGCGTAATGCATGCGCGTGTGTAAGTGTGTTTGCCTTCTGCGTAAATAGGCTCCTGCTGCTCATGGTGAGGTGGCTGCTAGCGATGGGAGAGTCATAAAAATCTGTCGCTTTGTCAAGGCCATTGTGTTGTCATGAATGGGGGTAGAAAGCAATTCTGCTGAATCTTTCAGGTTCTACCAGATCCGAAGCCACATCAAGACCACGCCCAAGTTGCCTGTCAAGGTGGAGACGAGCCTGCCAGGGGCTGACTGTAAGTGCAGCAATAGCGAGGTCATGGATGCCTGATGGCGAAAGAAAAGCTCCGCGTGATATTCAAAGTATCAAAATCTTTCTTTCAGCGACAATCGATCTTTTCCCTCCATGTGTTCTCAACGGCTCAGCGGTCACGAGAACCTTCCAGATCCTATACCGGAACGAAGAGATCAATTTGGACAGCGTTGCCAACTTCAAGATTCACGCCATCGTCGAAAATGGAAAAGTAGGACCGAAAAATGTGCCATTTCTACTTTTACACCTCTTAGGGACATAATGCACTGTAATGCAAACATGAGCTTTGCTGAGGTTAAGCATCAAAGAACTTCTCTGAGGCCTTCACGGTGATGAGAATCCAGTCTAATTGGCATCATTAGAGTAGCTCTCCTCAGCAATCTCCCTAAGTAGCTCGTGCACGCAGTAGAGACATTCATCAAGGGTACGATTATACTGGAAGACTTTTAAGAAAGTACAGTGAACTTCGCATAACTGACTTTAAGCTTGTCCACGTAATGGTGGACAAAGTAATTGCAATTTTATGTGTTAGATGATTTTTCAGGAAAGTGCATATATGTCAGGCATTGATTACATTTTTTATTAGGTCAGACTTAGTTAAAAGCACTATGTTATGTCTATGCACAACAGTTGAAATCTTAGAAAGTACATTAAAAATAGGAAAGAGGGACACAATAGTCGATGGACGCCTCCGGGTTGATTGAGGTCTTGGGGCTTTCCCCTGGGGATTTTGGGAAAGGGGGTCCGGGGAGTAACTCTATCCTCGGTGCAGTAGAGAGCAGGGGGGACGAAAGAGGTGAAAGATCACACGGGTCAACATGGGGTGCAGAGGGGTCCGGGAGGTGATGCCCTTGAATAATGTTTGCTATCCTTGTCTGGTGGTTGGGATGTGTTTACTTGTATTTGGTGCGGGTTTCTTTTAAGTTTTAACTTTTATTTATACTTCTTTTAAGTTTTAACTATATTTTAACTTATAACGTTCTATGCTTTATGCGTGTTCTACGTTAGATCTGACCTTGTCAAAAAACCCTAACCCTTGTCAAATGTTTGTAATGTCCGACAGATTTAAGCTAAAATACTTCTTCGTAAATCCATCTCAGGGGCTCTTAAAAACTCATTTACTTTGCCCACAATTACACGAACGTAGTGTATTTGCTGACTAAGAAAAAGTTAAAGCAAGCATTCATTCTTACTTCCACAGTGAAAATCATATAATACAGAATGGCATATGGGTCAAATTGTTTATGACGTCAAAATTCTCAAGTCCCGATGGTTTTTACGTGATTTAATGCGTCCTTTAACAGTGCTTAATACATAAGAAAAATTGAGGTTGCAGGTAACTTTCCACGCAAATTCTGCAAGTCTCAAAATGAGAGAGACGTCAAACAAGTAAAAACCGATACTACATTCAAGAGTTACAAGCTACTGTGGCTGTGCTACTGAGTGGCCTTCAAGTTCGTGATTTTCGTTTTCTTTGGTTAACCAAAGTTTGAGCAAAAAGTGAATATAGTGGGGTCATTTATGATGGTCTGAAATAGTCTGCAAGGCAAAGTTCTTTTCTCAAAAATATAAATACCAATTATTAAACAAAACTTTATGGTAGAACAAAGTAGAAGAGCCCTCATAAGAATGTGAAGTGCTGAGGATGTGCATTAAACATATGACTATGAATCAAGTTAGTTACTAGGTCAAGTCGGTTAATGCAGCAACACAAGGGACCCATTATCCAATTTTCACTGTGCTTTGTTTATGAGTCATGCAGCATGTATGTTCTACCCTATAGTCATTTTTCAGATTGAGAATTCCCTCCTGAGAAGCAACTTGCAACTGGTGCTTGAGCTGTGGTACTCAGAGGAAGGGTTCGTGACCTCACCCACCTCGTCCGCCAACGATGAAGACATCGTTGCCTCTCATCCTCGTGTCGACTGCGTTTCCACGCGAGTCATTAGCCTGGAGTTTGACCCCGCCCGCGGCCTCCATGCCCATGTCCCTCTCCTCTTTGATTACTTTCACCTGTCTGCCGTCTCCCTCACCGTGCATGCCAGCCTCGTCGCTATCCACCAGCCCTACATCAGGTGAGACTGCCTGGATTGGCATGGCTGACTAATGGCACTGATTTATTACCCAGTTGTCCGAGCCATTGTAGGGTGGTTTGCCCTAATAAGTCTCGTAGAGAGACACTTCTGGTCATTCAAGACCCTTTGTGCTGACGTGTGATTCTAAATATAGACAGAGATTCATTCCAGGACCCTTCTTCCTCCATATGACTAAAACAAATCCTAGGCATTTCATTCAAGGCCATCCTCAAGCTTTCAAGCATGGTTTCATCACCTGCCCTGGGGCTTCTCTTTTAACAGGAACAACCAATATTGTAGGAATGAAAAGAATTATGCACGCAACAAATGTTTCTCAAACCTATGCTGCTCTCCATGCTGAAGAACCATCGAGCATATTTTCCAATAGAATGCAAAAGAAAAGAACTAGGGTTTTGTTTTTCATCTAGGCCTTCAGTGATCCCCCTGCCAGGGATTCAGGTGGCCGTCCCAAGTTGCTCTCTCCTATTTTTCAATGTGTGATTAGATACAGGCTGAATGGAGCATATCAAGGACTGGTGATTCAACCAAGGATGATCGTATGTCAGTAAGGAAGAGCAACTTGTTTTCTTCTCAATCCCTGCGAATGGGCATATGTGCTTCAACTCCCCCAGTCTATGCGAAGCATCTCTTCATCTGCCCAGGTGTCATTCATCTTCGTTACACTTTCCAGCATTCCAAGAAATGGAGCCTTCTCCAGCGAAAGCAGGAGTGCAGGTAGCAACAAGAAGGAGAATAGGAAGAGCAAGGCCAACTCTTCTGCTCCTGCCACCATGGAGACTGTCTTCTTCGGGAATGCTGCAGGGGTAAAGTCTCAGAGAAAAAAACTTTTCCACTATTGATCATATAAAAAGGGGGCATTAACACTAGCCGATGTTCACGCGATGCCACAGTACTTCTGACTTACCACGCTGAAACGAAACTTTTCACCAGCTTTTATTTCAGCATCACAGTTGATTTATTAAAGAATCCTCCTTTCTCGTTAGAAAAGAATTTTAAAAAGCCTGTCAAGAGTTGGCAGTCGAAGAGACTTTAGTAAATCACAATTTTGACGTTTGAGAAAATGTGTATGTACGTAGTGTGACCTCGAGGTCAAATTGCCAAGGAAGGGGTGGGGTTGCAGAAGGAGGATCAATTTGGCACTGCGGACAGTCTGATTCGGGATTAAGGGTCAGCAAAGACTCCTTGTGTACATGTGCAACGCACCCTAAGACACTTTTGCAGCAATGTTTTTCTTTTCTTTTTTTCCAGAAGTCGAACAAGTCCGTCGACTTTCGCCTTTCGGCTGCCCGGAAGATCCACCTGGAGGTTTGCTCACTCCTCCTCAAGGCTTATGAGAGCCTCCAGCACAGCACGAAAGAACTGTCAGAGTTGCTTCCGGAAAGGATTGGAGGAGTTTTCTCGGCCACCGAGCAGAACAGCAGCAGCACCAGCAGCACCAGCAGCGGCAGTAGCAATGATTGCAGTGCCAGACTGGAAAGGATCACTGCTGTAGCCAAAGTACATCCATCGTCTTTCTCGCATGTTTGACTTACTTGAGTAGAGGAGCCCGAGCGAGTGTAGCAAAAAGAAAGCGACAAATGTCACCTGTGCAGCAGAAAGATGGAGCTACTGCGGTAGCTTATGAATGCAGCAACATTTTAGTACTCGCCTGCAGGTGGCTCGACGACTGCATCGATGGCAGTTCGCGTCTGCCAAAAGTGTGTCTTGCAGAAGCTGTAATCGTGTGCATTGAGCCGCGTTCTTGCAAGCCAAAAAGCATGTCAAGGTTGCAGAGCGATGACACAAACGAAACTTTGATGACTTTGCTTTACGTCTCTCTTAAGCAAACAGTGCCAAGACGGACCCAAAAGTCTGTGCAAGTCGGAGAAATTAGGTCTGAATCGAATCTAGGAGGGAGAGATTGATTAAGTCATGAATTAAGGTCTCACTTCACAAGTTCTGGTTTGCAGTACTTCACAAATGAGGATCGTTCAATGTAGTTTGTACAATGAGAATATTTTTTCTTGTTGGATCTTTTAAGTCTCCCGAACATTCCTTTGATCGCTCAGGTGCAAAAGTTTCAGACTCTGTGAACAAGAATAGTGGATCGCATATAGAGATAGACATAACTTCTTCAAGGTACGGGCATTTTGAGCTGTGAAATGTTAGGCATATCTTCTAAAAGCTGGGCGACTAAGCTCATTTATTATTTATCCAAGGCAATCGGCAACGAGGAGAAGTTCGTGGCGGTAGCGAGCGGAGACATTTCCCAACTGTGCGGCGAAATCGTCCTTTTGTGGAATTCATTTCTCATTACATTCGTCCGGAGGAGAGAGGTCACCTTGCACCTGGCTAGGATTAACCACATGCTTAGGGTAACAAAGAGACAAAAACGTTAACTTCTCCCTTAGACTTAATTCTCCAGTGGATAGCACGTCATCTAAACAATCCCCAAATCTTTCCCGCCCCCTCAACACTACGTTGCTCTGGACGACCTGGCAAGATTAGGGGAACTTTAAAGTCCAGTAACTTGGGGACTACAACCTTTTCTCAGCAAGACGTTTGTAACTCTTTAAAAATAGCTAAGAATTTTCCAGGAAGTCAAACTTTGAAGTCTTTAAACTTTGAAGTTCCCCTTCCCAACCTTGAGCATTCTCCACAGTTAAGGGTCTTTCTGAAACTTCTTCTGTCCCCTGATAGTCCCTCAACCTCACCTGAATTAGATTCAAGCTTAGCTGAAAAAGGCGAGGTGGCTTTATTAAACATCCCTCTGAGATTCGGGGGACACGTTAAGCCTACTTCTCGGCTATTAAACGGAATTTTTTTATGCAGGTGAAGCGATTTTCTGAGGCATTTTTCTTGGTGGAGCAGCCCCGAGAGACCGCCCTGTCCTGCCTCGAGTCGAACTACGCGGCTTATGCTGCCACGGCCGAGGCGGCCAGGAACTCCCGCTACCTCTCCTCTTTGCCCAGATTGCCTCTGTCGTGCGTCGAGACCGACGGAGACGCCTCAAGTTTGCCAATCATCTTCGAGGATTTGTACGTCCAGAAAGGCTCAAGCAGTCACAGCGAGCTGGAGGAAGCCATGAAAAGAAGGAACGGCAACAGGAAGAAGAGGCCACAAGACAAACAAGGAGACAAGGATAGCAAGGTAGGCATTATGACACACGGAGGAAGTACAGTCCAGAGGCTGTAGGAGGGGGAAAATTGCGAAAGTGCTCATTTCAAGCTAGGAGCACTGAGGCTTACTGGCTCTAAGTCCTATTATAAGTTCTTCATCCTTTTCACTTGTCTCAAAAAGTGCCACAAGCCTCTAACCTTGAGCCAGCTTATACTGATATATATAAGCTACAGAAATGAGGGCTTCTTGTGCTGTAGCTCAAAGAGCAATGGAGACTTTTCCTTCTTAAGACGTAAGTAACTAAGGGGGTTACTGAGCCAATTTCAAGGTCCGCATAACCTTAGCTACGTTAAGGGTATAAGGGTAGTGAGTGACGCCCAGGGTAGGGTGGGGGGAAAGATACCCTACAAAATCTCTGGTGGTAGTCAACCTTGACGTTCTAAAGGATGCGAAGTCCAAGGAAGGAAAAGCCATTATGCGAATGACTGACTGACAGTGAACCCGAGGGGAGGCCACAGTCTGTTATGTAAAGTAATTCACAATGGTGATCCGGGAGATCACCGGTTTTGAATGGTTCTCTTTCTCTCTCAGGACTCAATTTCGCTGTGTGATTTCATTTCTGAGGGCCGCAACAGCTCAGTCGCTTCCCAGGAAAAAAGATCGTCGTTCTCTTCCTCCAGCGGGAAATTCTCCATCTCCCTAAACCAACAGGACTCCAAGTTGCGGTGTGACCTGAAAAAGGTGGACGAAACGTCCTCCGTGGATTCCGTCGGATTCTCTCACCTAGAGTGGAGCGCCAGCGTCCCCTACAACCTGGCAGAAGAACCTGACGAGGTAGGGTAGGCAAAGGAGTGAAAATAACGCAGAAATGATAGAACTACTAAATCTTAGGTTCGAGGGATGAAGCACTCGCACAGTTGCCAGTCGATGCCATCGGCCAGACTGAAAGCCATCAATGAACAACAGAACGAATCTCACGAGAAAAAACTTGTTACCAAAAGTGGAAATAATCATCAGATCCATAACAATAGCACTAGTCAAGCTGTCAGTATTCACGTCCGACACAAGGGCGAAGAGAACGGAAATTCAGTATCGTCATCGTCGTCCTCCGAAGAGAATCCCTTGTTTCTTCATCGAAGATCTGAAGAAATTGGCCTAAACGACAGGGCAATCGCGCCTGAAGCATCTGGTCATAATGATGACAACGAAATCGCGACAATCACTGAAGCCGACCGGAGTCGGCAGCATCGAGAGAGTCAAGCTGAATTGAGTCGCCGGTTGGAGGAGGTTCGACTGAAGAGCCGATCTACAGTCAGGGATGGACTCATCCTGACTCAGAGGCCCAGGGCTCGAAGTCAGGAAGCTGCTAAGTTTCCAGCAGAGCTCAGACCCAGGAGCAGGTTGCGCAGCGAAGGCAGCACTATTGATGAGTAAGTTTGTGGCATAATAAAAATGCTCAAAAACAGTGTCATAACTCTTGTGACACATTTCTGTGCGTTATTGACCAGTGCATACGTAAAATCAGTTTACAACCGCATTTTACTTCAAGGGAGAAGGAAAAATTGCTTTAGTCTTGAACAGCAGGAACAACTTGCAGTCTTCCATGTCACTGCAGTGGTAGCTTTCACATCAATGACAAGAATATCATTTGCTTGCAGTTTGAGTAGACCCTGATTCCGTGTTCCCAGTTCTGTGCTTTTGTTTTATTTCCGGTTCGTACAGTGTGTTTATGAACTAAATTAAACGATGTTGATTAGATCTTACTTCGCAGATCTGCCAATTGCGCAACCGACACCTCTTTAGACGGTCTCCACGCTCCAAAGCTCATTCAATCACTCTTAAATGAGATCCAAGGTGCAGCAGCCTCTGGACGGCCGAAAACCGCGGCCAGCAGCCAAGAGAAATATTCCGTGCTCCCGCCGCCGCCGCTGCAGTTCAGGGACCCTCCTCCTGCTGCCTCCACCAGAGGGTTCAGGGTGAAGCAGATGCAAAAGGGGCTGGAGGAGCGCATGCGCAGGAGGGAACAGGAGACAGCCGCCATCC
>JAAUXU010129581.1_pt1 | contig 69885 bp, 79 predicted proteins | sample 7278151 | NCBI WGS metagenome assembly JAAUXU01 (sample SAMN14350113, study PRJNA611818) | marine sediment metagenome | isolation source: surface marine sediment (1.8m) | place: French Polynesia: Moorea | collected 2018-08
CAAAGGCCAGACAAAAGGCTCACCTGACTGTTGGCATTAGTAGCGCTTGTCAGCCGGAGGTATAACAAGTCTGTGCAAAAATGAGGAGGGCAAAAGTTTGCGTATAAAGCTCTTGCCGGGGATCACTTGTTCACCTGTTCAAGCAGGAGAGTCGATTCCTTGGTTGGCTTGGGCATTCTCATCAGCTCATTTATGTTCACTGAGTTAAAAAGGAAGTGTTGATATCTCAGGCTAGTCAGTTATGCTCTTGCTGCAGGCTTTGCTCAACAGGCGATGGCAACTTTTGGCTGCAGCCTGTGTCCCATTGAGGACAGTGACGTTACGTGACTTCAAGGGTGATTCAAGCGGTGCGTGCGCACGTACGTAGAGACAGGGCAAAAGTAGTAATGAGACGCTATGCACAGTCCTGCACACTAACGGTGTCGAATTCGAAGGGTGAATCATATTCTTATGTTCTACCTGATACAACTCAGCCAGACGACGACAACAAATCCCACTTGATGTGTCACTACGTTCATCAGCTGTGCTACGAAGTTCTCATAAGTTACGTTACGTAGTGCAGGCACCACAATACAGGACTCAGGGAGATCAAAATGAGTAACGTTAAAGGGGGCATAGCTTAGAGCACTTTTTTCCCTTCACTGCAAAGAAACTAAGAAGCCCCACCAAATATTGCTTGACAAGCAATTGAGGGGAGGTCGTGGATGCAGCCAAGGATGGCCTGACCTCGCTGGGGCTTATAAGTCACGGTATCTTCTGCCACTTCTATGGCGCAGTCATCGCGGGATCTACAGCCGCCCTCATCACATCTTCAGTAGATGTTAACAGGACTAGGTGAAGTAGAATCACTTTCACCTGCAGCCCAAAATTTTTCCTTTAACTTCACTGCATTTGGCCGCAGGTGCATGAACTGCTCAAAGAGTCATAAAGCGGTATCGCTTTCCACTGCACTATCGAGACAAGGGATTCAACACCTCGTTCACCAGGCTTGTGCATGGAAAACTACTTAACCTAACCCAACTGGTCAAAGGATCACGTACGAGCAGTTCAAGAAGACCGTCACGAACGCCTGCTACTGAGTTGTGCAAAAATTGGTTGAAACTGGAGATGTCTGTCGCATGGTTGTACGTGTCCTCCATGTTTTCTTTCACACTGCTAGAACTAGCTATGTTGGCTGCTGGGGAAAACTAAGATTTCTTACCAGCCTCAACATAACTCATGGAAACGGAGAAAGATTTTATTAGAACTCGTGCCTTATACCATGGTATACCTGGTACCAGTTAAGTTAATTGTGCTTTGTACTACTCAAGTTGCCCGTTAGCATACATTTTCCACACGAGGTTGAACATCTTTGTAAATGTCACTCAATACGCCCTGAAACAATCTAAATACATGAAGACTAATCGGCAGGTTGCCGTCATTATGTTTCTACCAAGGAACTCAACCGACATATAATCACATTCGCCAAGAACTGAACACTTTATGATCAGTAAATTATGAGTATAAATATTTGAATTCTTCCTCGGCATAATCAATAAGAACGTTCAAAGAGTTGGCGCCGTCGCTTGAAAGAGGATCTTCGCATGAGACAAAAATTATAATTGCAGACGTCTGGGCACCCACACGACCTTGCCCTTTGTCCTCTTGAAAACAAGTTTCTCCAAGGCGTAAGAGATTGCATAAGGTAGCATCAAATTATCCATCCGGAACAAGAGGCATTCTCCTTGAAAGCTCTAGTCTTCTTATGTATGTACTTAAATGCAGGGAGCTTGCCGTGTCCTATGATACTGCACATGATCAGTTCTTATTTTTTCGATGCTCTTCACCCATAGACGCCATCAAGATCTTTCCCCTTCGTGTACGTCTCTGTACACCTCACACCACTCCTTTGATAGACCAGATTTTGACGATTTTGTCGCTGCCCACCGTTAACAGCAACTGTCGCCCTTCATCCATGTCCACGCAGCGAATCTTCTGCTTCAAGTCGTAAAACTTTGCATGTGAAGCTTTGCTGAAAAGTTAAAGTATACTCTTTTTAAGAAAGTCTATGGCCACATCAACATTTCCTTACTCCACGTCAGTGACTTTGATGTAACACTCTTCACAAACTCTGACCGGGAACTCGTGCCCCTTGAGCGGCAGCGGGACGCTCTTAGTGGAGCAGCTCGCGCACACGGCCCTTCCACATTTTCTGGAAGACAGAAGTGGCGTCCTGGGGTGTTCTTACGGTAATGCACTTGAGCGAACCCACCAACCTGCAATGATGTTGTCTCATTCCCAGCTGTCTTTGGTCGTACATAGCTTTGAAGTTCCAGAAGAAGGGTTTGCTACACAACTGACACGTGTCGCTCTCACTCCAGTCCGATGACTAAAAGGAGCGTAGTTCCGGTTAGCATTAACGTGCATACGATGGAGCCGTGCCTTCACCGTACCTCTAGTCGTCTAATGGACATGTCCCACACAACCATGTTTGCATCCTCGCTAACAGAGATTAGAGCCTTCTGACGGCCACAGTAACGAAGTCCGGTCACCTGTAGTGATCAAGTAGGGTAAGGAGACTAACAGACAGCACTGTTGTTGTGAGGGAGTTAACTTAAGAAAACAACCTTATTCCTATGCCCATGGAGTTCATAAACCGTGCCCTGGCGCCCTCCAATGTCCCACACGAATATGCTCGAGTCGTGGCTTCCTATGGAAAGAGGGTGTCTATGACAAGGACACTCATGACAAACTGTACGTGAAACATAAAAGCTATGGCACATGCTGTACGCACTTAATTACAAAAGTGATCATTCTAGGAATGCATTAGACGATTCAGTCCTACTGACACGAAACAGCATGCTGAAGCAATGTTTGTTAAAGTTTAACAAATGTAACGGAAATGTTGATGGACGTACCGCATTGCGGACGATCTCTATTGCACTAGTAGGCATTCATGTACAGTACATTCTGAGTAAGTACACCGTACTTGAAACAAGTACCAAGTTTAAATTATAGGCTGTATATATAAGGCAACCTAAGAAGGTATCAAAAAAGGCACTATACTTCAAAATACAGTGTGTGTCAAAATTGATGAGTCCTTCCATAATTAGCTTCTACAGGTCAGAACAAATAATTATAAATCACTTAACTTTGGCCAGGCTATTCTAGCTACTTTCTCAGCTGAGCTTCTAAAATAGCCTGATGAAGAGTGTCAAGTTCCCTTCTGGAGAATAGCTCACAGGTTTTCTATTGGAAAAAATTGGATGAAGTCCCAGGCCATGTATAGCCTTTCTTACAGAAACAAATTAAATACTTTCGCACCAAATTTTAGCATTTATGCAAAGATGAGAAGTCTTGTTGAAGAATCATATCTGCCGTTGTTAGGAGCAGAGCGTGAGTCAGAGGGCTGCTCATTCTCGCCATTTTTTCAATGCTTGAAGGAAAATGTTATTGACATTCCAGATTAACCTTGTTCAATAAAATGTACCTCAGATAGGCTCCGATAACTTAAACCCACCCACACCTGAATCTTGCGTGGATGCCTCTTTACTCAGGGCAGCTCAACATTTCGGTCTCATATGTAGTCATTTTTTGAAGTTTCGAAGGATGAAATAGCTTAAAAGAGCTTTCGCCAGAAAAAAAGAAAGTAGCTCATTTCTTTAACCTTCCAAATATTTAAATATTTTACAGAAGTAGAGCTGATTTTTGATGACATCAGCTGATTGAGTGTTGCTACTATTGAAAACAGCTTCGAAAACTTCTTAACCAAAACCCAGCATCCTTTGGTGGGTCTCTTCTGCTTCGGAACAAAACTCAAACAGTTTTGACACACACTGTATGCATTCAAATATTCGCCTACCCTCTTTGCTCCTCTCGGACAGACCTGTGTGATATGAGAGTTGGTGCTATTTCACACATCTAGGTAAAGTACGTGAGTTAGTCAAGCATAAAAAGGACTGATCTATAACTCTATCGCAAACATTCCAAAGGCCCCCATGAAAGTGGTGCCTCAAGAAGTTTAACGCCACCTACGCGTGCAGTCGTTTTTTGCTCAGCTTGGAGAAGGTTTGGTACCCATCTTGAGGACACTTTTCAGAGACCATCATCATGGAGAATCACTTGAATGGTTCAGTGAAGCAGCCTGGTCTGCCAACCAGCGTCAGAATCTGAATCTCATTAATTTTGCTTAGTGTCCGTGCCATCGGCTTGAGGAGTTTGCTCCTTTGGCTGTCAATGTTCCATCCTTCTGTCTCAAACTTCTTGTGCAGAGCAAAAACCCTTGACAGGCTTGAGGCAGACTCCCTTTACCCATCCTAGATGAGCTTGAAGGCATTAGTCACCTTGCGTTCTCATATGCTTTGAGGGCAGCTTGCTGTTCCGGCATGTTGCAAATTTCATCATTTGGGAGAGTTGCCTTCCAGAGACCCTAACAGCACACTGGGCTTTGTGTTGCCCCACTTGCATCACTAAGAAAAGTTGTCCGAAAGATCATTTTCGTAAAATGTGCAACCTGTCACAGAATTTCAAATATGCGCTACTTTAAAGTTATAGCCGCGGTCCTATTAGATGCTCGACGAACCCTCGTACAATAGTACCTGAGAAGAGCCATCCTATGTCACCATCCCAGCTGAGACACTGAACGCTTCCGTTCTGGCCCTTCAGCACGTTGACGAACTGAACACCACTCGACTCCAGCTTCAGCACAGTAATCTGGCCGGAATAGTCGCCGACGAAGACGTACCTACGAAGCATTCGATCGTCGTAGCAAACGCTGGACTGTAAGTAGCCAATAAGTACACTTTGCTGACCTTGCGCCCTTGTCATAATCAACTGCTGTGCACCATGCATTGCAAAGGTAACCTCCCAGCCTCCTGCCGGTGTCCGAGCAGTGAAACTGGAAATATCTGCGTGCAGAAATAGAGAACGTTGACAGACACTCTTGATCATCCATCTATGCTAACAGAATATGGCTCACTTGTCTCTTCCAACACTGAGTATCCACTTATTTTCGGAGCAGAACCTGATGCCGGTCACCTTTGACTGGTGAGCCAAGTAGTCCCTCTTGTGATCCAACCTGCACCCAAGAAAAGCTGCCTTCAAGTTTCATATTTGCAACAATCATACAAACTACGCACGACAGACCTAAGGCCAGAGTCAGTAGGAACACTACGTCCATTGATCGCACTGTGACGAGCTTATCTACTGCATAGGACATGCCGACTTTTTCATCCTACCTGTTGTAATCGTCTGCAAGGATAAACTCCGAAATGAGTCCAGACTCGAGCCCGACGAAGGCAGTCTTGGTGGGATGGTGATAACAGAGCGCCGTAGCCGCTGACGTCATGTAGTGGCAGATGCTAGGCCAATACTGACCGGAATCGCGAAGAAGCCAGACTCGGACGGACCTGCGAAGGGCGTGCATCAGCGAACCGTCTTAATCACGCACATGCTGATGACGTACCTGTCGTTGCTCACCGTGAGTACTGCGTTCTCCTGACCTGGAATGAGCACTGCGGCGTTCACGTCTTCAGCGCCCGCCTCAAACTTGTTCACTCCCTCGGGGTAGACCCCGAGGGTTACGTTCGGACCGACAGATGACGTTGGCGCCACCGGGCTGGTAAATCCTCCAGCAGCGGCGGCGGACGTGGACGAAGAGGCCGTCCGGCTTTGGTGTTGCGAGGACGCGAAGGGCCTCCCGAAGGGGTTGTCGTCATCGTCAGGATGCAGTTGAGCAGCCATCAGGATGCAAAGGCAAGCCTGTGACTAGTGAGAAGATGACTTTTGACTTTCTGTTCTTCCTCGTCTGAACTGGACACCTGCTTGATTGGTGAAGTCGTACTACAGTGAGCAACTGATATAACACTCTCTAAATATGAGACTCAGTCACTTACAAGACTTAAAGGAGAAGTTCGCTACATTCCTACTAGGTTGATGGAGTGCTAATAAAAGTTTTAAGACTCCTGCTCGAGGCCTTCAGTGAATACATGCATGATTTAAAACAATGATTGGTCATGACATCGTTAATGACGTCCTGATGGAGGTAAAGCTTGAGAGCCTGCAGACTGATAGCAGCAATCACAGTGGTGAAGTGGGGCAAGAATACGTCACATCTGTTCTCGAGACCCAGGCTGCTTCCGAAACAATCAAGAAAGGAGAGAATATTGGTCACTACGAACTCCAGACTGACTCTGAGGCCTCAGTTGCTGATGCAATTGGTACAATCCTATTCAAGGTCACGGCGACAACTACCTTGCCAAAGTATCTAAGGCTGTCCACTAGAAAGACCCTCTTCTAAAGCTCAAGTTACTGCCATCTCATGAAGGATTAACGAGGACACCAAGACTTACTCTTGAGTCTTATATCAGTGGCCCACTGTACTTAGTCGGGAGGGCTTCCTAATCCTGCGTCGTGCTCCGTGTGTAGGCCATACATCCCGACAAGTAGGGATAAGATTGGCCAGTGTTTCCCTAAACCGGCCGAGCCGGGCTGCCATCTTTCGGGATCGGCCCGGACTGCTGACGCCGACCTGGCTAGACCTGTGTATATTATTTGGAAAGGATGTTTTGTGTTTTTCGCTGGTCCAGATCAGCTGAGTCGACTAATTTTGCTTTACTTTTGCACTACTGTGACTGGTGGCAGGACAATCCAATTTCCTGAAGTCACCTGAGACTAGGCTGTATTACTGGGCACTATTCATCACGTAATACGTGGGGTACATTATCAGGGGGCTCTATAACATAGCCCCTCTATTACATTTCGATGTGATGTAGCCTATATCTCATCGAAGACTTAGGTATTAGGACAAAAGTCTGTATTGCATGCTCCCGTATAACTCTGTAGAATTGAGAAGAAAGTTGATTCGTCAATAACTTCTTGTCGCCACCACACTGACTGCTGTGAATGTTGACTCAGTCTATGATGAAATCACTTTTTAATGTACACTCTGTAATGTAAGAAATTTACGCAACTTTTAACTGAACCCGAACTTTGCCAGTCAGCCTGGTCGGGCTGAGAATGGAGGCTCGGGCCGGGTCAGGTCGGAAAATTTTTCCTTCGAGTCGGGCCTTTGACTATCCCTACCTGCACGGCAGCTGCTGCAGCTGCCGAAGACTAACTTATAGAGATATCACATGACGTAAAAACAGGATGCCGGAAAGTCCAAAATGATATTCACCGAACCTTACAGAACAGTATTATTATTTTTTTTCAAAAATGCCTTTACGGGATCAAAATAATTGTTGAGGGGGTCGGTATGAATGATCTTCGCACCCTATTGGCCTGATGATTGTGATGTTTGTGCGTCGGTTTTTATCATAGGTACAGTAATACTCTTAACGACACCCCTGATAGTAAGGAGGTGCTAAGACTTCACCTAAGGTAATGAGACCTAACCTAAGTGAGGTTAAAGTCTGACTGCCCATTGCAGGGATAAAATTGGATGTGCAATCGTCCATCTTGATGAAGATTCAGTGACCTTTCTGCCTGTGAATGATAACTGATGAGCTGCTGCATTACGTACAGTAGGGTTTAACGTGAACGTATGAATCGCACAGGTATATTTTTCATGCATGATCATGTTGTTCCATGTTGCGTCATCCACACGGGGATTCAGATTTACTCCATCGTGTACCTTGACAATGAAGTCGAGCTCGGGCTAGATGAGAGGTTTGAGCAGGGGACCTTGATGCCTATGCAAAACAAGACCTTTGAAAGGTTTTCAAAGGTAGGTGTCACCACTTTAAAGGTCTTGGTCATAGGATGTGAGGCTGTTGGGTCAACAAACATAGAGGTAAAGTAGAAATGCTTGGTTATATTGTTAGTTCCATATCAAAGCACTGGAGTCCATTGAAACTGAAGATCTGAAAGCCTTAACACTTGTTTTTCTATTTGCCTTATGCGATTAAAACTTTTAAACCCTCATGAGGAAGGGTAGAACTTGACTTTTTGAAAAGCATTAAGTCTTCATCCTAGGTAAGAAACCTCAAGTGCACTCCGTCAAATCCCGAAATCGACCCCTTTTCGCCCTAGCCTACAAATTTGTCCCCCCTCCACGCTGTGGGACACACTCGCCACACCCATAAGTGCAGCAGCAGCAGCAGCAGCCTCGCGTGCGTGTCCGAGGCCCAATGCGAAGAGATCAGCACAGGAGCTGCCGCGCTTGAGATAATAGTGGAGGTTAATCTCAGTCCTTGCGATAGCTGGAAAAATTGCCTTCTTCTCCCTGAACCTGTTGGTGTTGGTCACGACCAGCTGAACATGGCACATTTTCACGCCCTCCGCCTGTCACGGCCGAGTTAGCTGGCGCGCATGTTCTGTAAAGAGAACGACGCCTACGCACTAATTCACTCCACTTCCCAACGACGACGACTCCAGCTTACTACGCACATAGAGACGCAGAACGGCCGTAACAACAGCAACAGCAGCAGCATCTGTAGGGAGATCCCCGTTTGGGACACACTCCAGACTCAACTCATCTCACTTATCCCCTCAAGCATCTGTTCCATCGTGGGCAGCAACCGGTTGTGTGTGCTCTCTCGCTGTGGCAACGCGCTCCGAATTGTCTGAATGCGTCGATCAAGTGTTGGGTGTTAAGGGGTTAACATCTCGCTCCCTTGTGTGCCTGTGCTTGATTGCAACCCTAGAAACAACACTCCTTCAGGACCCAGACTGCTTGTGTCACGGTAGTGAACAAAGTCCGTCATGTCCACTGAGATGAACCCTTAGGTCACTACACAGCGCACTGTAGCACCATTCAGGGCAGTTGCGTAAGTCAAGGGATAAATAGGACTATTATCCCCCGGCCTAGATCACGGTCTAGATGAGGACACTTGAGTGTATGTGAGACTGTGTGATTGTTGAGGAAGAAGAAGAACCCACCGTCAAGATGGCGCATCTGCTAGGGGACTTGATGCAGTACTTCAAGTTCGATGAAGTGGACATCGACAACTGGCACTTCAAGCTTTACTACAAGGGCGCCACCATCCTCTTCTTCGCCGGATCCATGGTCGGCGTGTTCAGTCAGTATTTTGGAGATCCCATCGAGTGCGACTTTACTACCATCAGTGAGGAACTGGCATCTGATTACTGCTGGTTGGACTTGTGACTACAAGTGCAAAATCTCTTGTGGCTACTTCTTTTTCTGCTCTGGCAGGATTCATGGCTCCAGCTACATTCCCCTAGAGTATCAGCACCACATGAAGTGCATCGCGGACTTGGATGGCGTCGAGAGCGAGGACGAAGCACCAGACACATCCTATTACCAATGGGTCGTCTTCATGACGCTCTTGCAAGCAGGAATGTTCTACGCACCCTACAAGATCTGGTAGTTCACTATGATGAGCGTATCAGTACGTGCAATGCATTCACTGGTATTACGTGCATTATCAGACGAAAACTTTAACATCTGCCAGAGTGTGCACAATGTTACTATGTGGAAATGTTCATTTACGTGCAGGAAAGCCTGCGAGGGAGGATTGCTCGAGTCCTTTGGCAAAGATGGGCGCTCCGCTGTCCTACTGCGGGAGGACACAAAACTCCGAGACAATAACACCGCAGTCATGGAGACGGTCGTAGAGAAGTACGTCAAGTACTTCAAGTCCATCTTGCATCATAATCAAGTAAAAATTGGTGAAAAAGCAGCACTTCAGTGGTTCAGTGGACTGTTTTCTTGCAGTGGTACTACGTAAAGTTTCTTCTGTGCGAATTCCTCAACATCTTCGTCCTGTACCTGAACTTCTGGCTGACGGACAAATTCCTGCAGGGGCGCTTTTGGTATTATGGACTCGACGCTCTTCAGTACTATATGCTCTCCAGGTGAGGACGTAGAACATGTTTGGTTTGAACTTTCTGAAGTGAAGTTTTTTAATGCGATTGAATACGGTGGTTTTGTTGTGTTATTCTGAAATCGAGAAATTAGTAATGCTGCATAAACAAGTTGCACAATTAAAGCATTGCATGACTAAGTATGTTCCACCGTGCCACATATTGGTTCTTCTTCCCACTAGAGCTGAGCGCAAGGTTGTGGTGAGTCCATTCTGCAGAACCTTTCCCACTGAGGTGAGCTGCACAGTTCCAAATGTTGGCGCGGCCGGTCTGGAGCAGAACCACAACGGCATGTGCGTGCTCTCTCAGAACATCATCAATGAGAAAATCTACCTGCTTCTCTGGTGGTACCTCGTCATTGTCATTATAGTGAGAGAGACGATGTTCTGACATCGTTGTGACATAAACTGTAATTAACCTAGCTCCCAAAATTATGCAGATCTCCTTCTTCTTTATCCTGTACCGCCTGGCCACGATCTTCTTCGAGCCCCTGCGCTTCCTACTCCTCTTTACCACGGTCACTCATAAGGATGACGAGGACCTGAAGAAGTCCGTAAAGTATGTCATGAGCAAGTGCTACTTGGCCGACTGGTTTGTGCTGTACCAACTGGCCTCCAACGTCAACATGTACTTCATGAGGTCCTTCATGAAGGAGCTCAAGTACGAGCTCAAAGAGAGACCAAAGCATTCGAAGCACGCCAAAGAGAAGGTAATATACCTGGGCCACCTTTAAACTTCCTGTGCTTTACTTGATGGCCAATGTGAATAACTGCGTATGCTCCAACATGTGTTCATAGAATTTTTTTTTAATCTTTAGGATCACGCTAAGGACACGGATACACTCTTGCCCACAAAAAAGAAAGTTTGGCCTGAAGCTGACAATGCTCCAGTCTAAATGATTCCGGAAATGACACCGCTCACATCAAGATACAGGCGCATCCAACGACTATTTCCAGAAAATGTATGAAGTGTGACATATTATTTGCGCTCACAATATTGCACGATGCAAACAGAGTGACGCTTTTAATCGACTTGAATGAACGTTCCGGCTGTAAAGAGAACTGTTCTGCCGTACGTAGCCACTGCAGATATGCAGTAGATGCATTTGAAATGATAGAAAATAAAGTGAGTGGAGAGCAGAAATTCAAAACTTCACTCGTGCCAACTTTTTTAAGTAATTAAAGTGAAAGTACTTACGACTTTTCGTTTCTAGACAGTCTTCCTCTCATTTAGAGTTATCCGCTGATTGTACATAAGAGAACCTTATGCAGAGCAACGGATTCGCTCTTTATCTTCGCCAAAGTAGCGGCATTTTCATTGTTCACTTACCTTCACCCTCTACATCTTGTTGGAGGCACAACTAATTTTCACACTTAAATGCTCCTGATGGTCTGATAGGGGACAAAATTTCGTTTTCATCGATGTCAATATTGAGTCAAGTGACGCTCAAACAATGGAACTACGCATCTTTTTTGAAAGGGACTGATCAATCTTGCGCACCTGCACGTAGCAGCCTCGAGTGGCGTGGCAAGGTTCCACTGGACTCGACCGCGAATGTGCCTTTCATAATATAGAGTCAACAGTCGACAATGTGAAGAAGCTTCATGTTGCTCACTCGTGAAAGCCTGAACACTCAAGTAAAAGCTTTTTTTTACATCTCCATTCATGACGAAGATTGGACTGCAGCACAAATGCTCCGTGTTTGGATCCCTATAAGTAGTGTAGGGAAGGCCCTTTGTAGCCCGAGTTGCACGCAGTCATGAAGTTCACGTACATCTTCTTCGTAGCCCTCGTGGTTGCACTTGTGGGGGAGGCAGTGGCGGCTCCTGGGAAAGAGCAGGCGGATATGGTCGAAGGTATAGTTAGATAAGTGCGCGCGCTGCCTGCGAGAACACTTTTTCTTGCTTATATCGCCAGACCGCTTCTTCGGTGGCCAGCGACCTACGAACTCCAGATGCTTCGCCAGCACCCAGTGCAGCTCAGGCACCTGCAACTTCACCGGGACGTTCTTTATCTTGTTCTTCCCCATTAATGTCGGAACTTGCCTTTGAACCGATGGAGCACTGATCGAATAAAGCACCAGCATTAAAAAAGAGACAGGTTATTTTGCCTGCTGTAGTCATGAAGGCTGCAGCAGCCTTAACCAACGTGTAATGCGTACATGTTTAGGGTCAACGACTTAAACGCGTGCCTTCCAGCATCTTTTTTTGGCTGTCCTCGTATGCGGCCTACTTGGGTGCCCTGAGCGCGTGTCCGTCGCCTCTGTTGCCCCCCTCCCACTTATATAAGAGCACAAAATGGCCAATTCAGGACAGTTCACTTCCACCGCCTTCTTTCTGCATTCGCCCTATTTAAGCAATTAAGTTGAGACAGGTAAGAAAGTTAAAGATATACTTGTGACCAGCAGCCCCCGTCCCATAAAGCCAGCAAGTGTTTACTTAGGAACGATGTTGCATCCGTTAATTTTTTGAAGAAGTACGCAAGCAAGGCGCATCTGTCACTTTTCCATACTAGCAGTTGCTGACAGTGCAGACATTTGTTTCTAACAATTGCTCTTGTACCTCCCTCCCTCCAATTCTGCTGCACACTCGGACATAACACGAGTATTTTAAGATTCGCGTAAAGGAGTTTTTCTCTTATTCCCTAGTCAAGCATCTCAGGATGAAGTTCTCCGCCGTCGCCCTCATCTTGGCCTGCTCTTTGGCCTTGGCGGCCGCATTCCCGGCCAAAGAGACCAAAGACCAAGAACCTGATTCAACCAGAGAGGGTAAGAACCGAGCGCTTCTACGAGTCCTGACCTAACGGTCGCTCTGGCTTCCTCATATACGTGCAATTTCCATCCACGTACTAGGAAGTACGCGTGGCAAGTGTGAATTTTTTGCGGGTATCCTCCAGCAAGCCATAAATCGTAACTGCGAATTAGGTAATCGCCTGCCTCTCACGCCCACCCCGTCTTCTTCCTGTTTTTAGGCCGGCTCTTTTTTCCGCCCGAGACCAACTTGGCCACCGGTCGAATCTGCTGGTGGAACCGTCAGTGCGCCTCGGGCGTCTGCAGCAGGGGATTCCTCTTCTTCGGCGGAGTCTGCACATAGAAGAATATCCGGACTGAAGTCATACGTCATTTGGTGATGCAATGTGAGGCTCCAATAATAACAGTAATAATAATAATAATAATAAAAAGTCAAATTTGAAGCGAGACGTACCTATTAGGCACAGTGCCCTAGCCACGACTCTGGAGTTTACCTGGACAGTTCTGAAGGCTGTTGAACCACTTGTTTTGGCGTCGAGGAATCGCGGAAATGACCCCCATCCTAGAACATAGAATAGTCCTCAGTAGAACTTCAAAGCTGAAAGTTATGCACAACATGACCTGGAACAGGTAGCGGTCACGTTTGGCCACATCGAATCTATATGTTTTCCTGGCGCAGACCAGTATTTTAAGACAGTTGGCCAAGGTAGGGAATGTCTATAGGTTTAACTTGAGACGCAACGAGCCTGCTCGAGGCAACGAACATACCTTAAGGGAAGCCAATCGACTTTCTTTACGGTTGACGCGGACTCGACGTCGAAACTTGCCTGTTGTCACTGCTACTCTCCTCGCTGCTTTGAGTATCGCGGTGATCGTGCTGCGCTATCAACGCTGAGTGGATCGGCACTGCCATCTCCCCGTGAAAAGACATTCCTGGCTCTGAGAATGTTGACAAACAGCGTCTGTTCCGTGTCAGCCATTGACAGGTCTCAAAACGTTCTTGCATTGGCAATAGACCCATGGTGCTCGTCGCAGAGGAACAGCCCATCCACTTCACAGAGGCAGAAAGCTTCTGGAGTTATGGCTTGGGCAGAGGTTTCCTCTGGACTCCATGGCAACCCATTGTCGTGTAATGAAATAAAGAAATGATCATTCTCTGGGCCTCCTCTCATTCTACTTTATGGACTACGACAGTCGGTCTTTAGCATCATAGGAAAGGAGGACCTGAAGCCATCACTAGGGAGGGGTACCTCAAACATTTCTTTCAAAAATCATTTGATGACATCTTCACGATTTAGCATCGGATGAGAAACCTAAGATCCACTCAATTTAATTTTTTGACCTAGTCAACGAGTCATGTTCGATCACAAAGCAATCACAATCTCCTCCTTGCAGCGCCAATATTAGTGCAGTGGAACCTCAACGTGACGTGCCAGAATTGTCTTGCTTCAGTCAGAATGCTGAGCCAATGTCTACCTCCCTGCGTGAGACTGATGTCATCAGTTGACGCTGTGTAGTAACCAAGTGTGTCTCTGATTAGTAAGAGGGATCCCAAAGATTTTCAGGAGAGGCGCAGGATTCGATGTCTATTCTTTCCAACACGAGATTCGCAATTTGATAATAACTTCTGCAACCGCCATCTCAAGACCACTCGATTTTCTGTGCGACCTCAGCAAGTCCCAAAAGGACTCAGCTATGAATGGCGACGTCGGGAGCCTGTCGAGATCGCAGGCAGCCCTGGAAAAGGAACGCAACTTTCTCCTCCCGAAGAGGACAACTGGGTTGTTTGGAATGGAATAAGTGTTGCTATTTAGCGCTAGTGAGAAGTGAATTTTAAAAGCAGATACCGAGGCATTAAGTCGTGACTAACTGCTAGTATCAATACTTCTGATATGCATTTCTCCAAACGTTGCAAACATATTGAGCCCCAAAATAGGCACTTTTTACCCAGTGTTGGAACATGCTGTTTAGATACTTTGCTGCCCCGATCTTGATGCTTCCAACCATCTATGAGGTCCATCTGAAAAAATTAGATTGGCCCTCTGAACAGAAGATTCTAACATCTAATTATATAAATATAATTCGAGGGTCAGGGATGACCATGATTGAGGAAAGCTGAGATAGTCACATGCCATTAGCAAGAAAAACAAAATCACTGCCGAAATTGTTGCTGAAATCACACAGCTCTTGTCTGGGGATGGACTCAAGCCTAATCTCAAGCTTGCGCTATACTCCCAGACCTTCTGGAAGAAGGGCAAGTGCGAACATGTGCTTGGAATCAAAATCCTGTCAAAGGAAGTCATTGTGCCAGAAGAGGCTAAGAACATGTCACTTGGCCTGAAGCGCAAGCGGGGAAGGCCCAGCAAGGCAAAAAAGGTCTCTGATTATGCAGCAAAAAGTGATGTGGCAGCTGTGATGCATTTGACTCGATCTGTGCTCGAGTTGTCTGGGTCTGGTTCAATTGTTCAGTGGCAAGAACCATTTCTGAGGTACTCTTTCAACGCATAGATAGATGAATTTTCCTAATAGAAGCTGAAGTGTTCAGTTGGAGAGCTGCATCTTCTGATTCGTGATTGTATAGGTTTGTTAGGGCACTCTCATTATTCAGCGGGTCAACCATATTTTTAAGGGGACAAGCTGCTGATGAGAAGAAGAATGTAGCTATTTGGAGGGTATTTTCCCCCGTTTTGGGGGGCCTCAAATTTCGCAACCTTCACCAAACAGGTGGAGTGCTTCATGTACCTGAGGTGATGCAAAAATGAGGGGATCATTAGTTTGCATGCAATCACACTAAAAAGAAACAAAGTCATTGCTAACACTCAATGGCAACACCTTTGGCCTGAATGACTTTGACAACCCGTGGTGGTAATTTTTGACCAATTTTTGACACATGTCAACAGTGATAGCTGCCTATTCATCTTGACAGATTTCATGATCTTGATGAGTTCGTCCAAGGATACGGCTTTCTCTTACTGACTCTGGACTTCAGGATGGTCTACGAGTTCTTAATTCAGTCGAGGTCTGCATTGTGTGACTTAGCCACCAGAAGCTCACTCTGGTTCAGTCAATTCTCGGCAATCTGGGCCGTATGCTTATGAACATTGTCAAATTGAAAGACCCATGGCTGCTGGCACATGTGTGAATGTCATCCCTTAGAATTGCCAGCTAGGATTTACTTTTTTAATGACCGACATAAAAGTGCATCAAACTTTAAGGAGCTGTAGCTATCGTTTAGACCTACTCCTATCCATCCTGCTTAATATGGCCACCTCGAGACTATATGAATGTGGTTACAATAACCAATCTGCAACTGAATGGGAGTGGACCCCCAACTCAACTTGTGTTGTGATAGGAAAAAGGTCGCCAGAAGGAGCTTGGCTGTCTTTTACCGTGACGACATCAAGCAGAGGCCTGTCCTTGAGTTCTTCTTGATAACTGCTGATAGGAGACAGATTTCTCCTCGTTTTATACCCTTTTCCCACTGCATAGAGGCTGAAAGTCCTCGATACCTCCGGACTTGCTCAAGTGAAGTGGCGCAGCTTCCTGCCAAGTATCGACACAATCAGACTGAATATCTCGCACACATAAGTAGATCGTAACCTCAGAAGTCTGTCATGACTTTGCTTCAGAGGTGGATGCGGGAAGAGTCTCATCAGTCAAAAATTGAGGATTTTTTCTCTGCAAGGAAATAAGTGTGGTCTTTCTGGTACAGTAATAAGCGCCGCACTGTATCCGTGTTCCAAGCACTTCTCACATATGTACGCAGGCCGTAGGCTCCACCTCAGGTTTATATAACCACCGGTTAAGTACGCCTTGCTGGTCTGACCGTCCTATTCCGTGTGGGACAACTTGTGCGTGATCCCTTCGAGCACAAGAAGAAAGTACTTCTTTCATTAACCCCTCTGTGTCGGTCTCAGATAATTGAGTAAGTTCTGACTGACTCAGTCAGTCCTATCTTGGTCTCAACTTTAAAGTCTTTGACTACTTGCAATTCCACAAGGAAGACCAGAATGCGAAATACAATGAACAGAACAGTCGGCGTTGCCAGATCGATCTCACTGCACGCCTTATTGTAACGTACGTTGATGGCCGATCCTATTATGCCTTGCTCGGGTTTGGCGCAGGGATGAGCGGTTATGGCTATTAACCGAAACTGCGGTTATTGGTTAACTGGTGGGTCATTAACCGCAGTGACGGTACAAATATCGGTTATCAGGCTACTGTGAGTAATGTACTAAATAAGGGTTACTGTCGTCCTGTTAGCACACAGCTGCTGTGTCTGCATGAACCCCTGGCAATCAAACAAAGGACTAAATAAAGAAATAAATGATATTCTTCTCATGCACGTATTATCGTACTCAATTCAATATATATTCTTAGCTATATATATACAGCTGTTCAGATATGTATGTTTATGCTCCTCCAGCGCTCTCAGTTCTCCACGGATCTTTGGGTCAACAGACCCAACGTGCATTACACGTCTTTTGTTATGCATCATTAGGGCACGACTCGACCCAGCCCGATCTGCACCACGACCGGATACTCGGACCCTCACCCCCTCTACTCTCCAGGGTTGCCAAGTCGCATCACTTTTTCGATGTATTCGTACCTTTTTCTATTTTTTTAAAAGATTATGTGGCCCGTAATCGAGTCTAGCACCTGGCAATTTTTTTTTCCACCAGTGCTTTGATGTCGATTGGCGCGGGATCAGTCCAAACGGAGCAGCATGGTCAAGATAAATCAGCTCTCTTAAGTCCTCGCGCACTTTTTCTGAGGAAAGAGGCGTCATCACAGCCATGAGGGAGGTTGTCACCTAACCGGGGCTGGAGATGGGCGTGGACGTGGCCTTCATCGGCTCCTCTGCCAACCTTATGAGGACTGTCGTCATCTTTGTCCTGAGGCCGACCGATGCCACTGTGCTTTGCGCATACGGCACTTCGGGATTGCACGCTTTAAAGGCCTGAAGCTTGTGGTGAAGGTCGGCCTGTGCATCAGCCCCTACGAACAAGCAGTAATCTTCACCTGGATTAGGTGAAATGACGAAGCTTAGAGGGATTGAGTAATTTTCTAGCATAATTCTGAAATGTCAAATGTTAGCAGCTTAAGTACACATCGATGTTGCGACCATCTTTGCACTGCATACACATCTATGTTGCTGGAACGCGTGCCAAACGCAACTACTCCCCCACCTTTTTGTTCCATGCATTCACTCGATTACAGACAGTCATAATGTTGTCAGTCCGGTCAGTGCAGTTGAAGTCCGTACAATGGCTAGCGAGCCACAGACCCATAGGTTACAGAGCCGGAGAACCGACGTCCTCATTGTCGAGTGGCAGTACGAGGTTGGCGGTACGTGCGAGGCACGTGAGGCACCTGGACCACTCGACAATGTGGGAGTGGCGGTACATGGTTATTCACTATTTTAACCTTGTTCCCCCACATTGTTGCCCCCCCCCAAGACCGTAGGCCGTCGACTCATCTTTAGTAAAATCTCTAGTATCTCATCTTTAGTAAAAATGTCATTACCTATCGATGACCTGATTGGTAGTGAGACTTTCTGCTGCTGTGGTTCGGTCGTACGCATATCACAAATAGCGTTAGTCAATCTTTAAAGCTTATTCTAAAAACGACGCTCGTGTGTAAATAAGGAGGAATGCAGTCTGGTCTTAGTATTTATTGATGAAGAGCACTGACGGTCGTAACATTGAGTTCCTAGGAGTTCTTTGATGATGAAGTTGATGCACTCGGGGTGACGATGCAGGACACTTAAAAATACCGTATACATACTGTATTGTCTCGTTCGATGAGCTACTTATGCTTGAAAGTACGGATAGTATGGATAGATCAGCTTCTTTACAGAGGGTTTCTCGTCAGAGGTCACCTCTGCGCCATAGTCCTCGGTTACTTCTTCCTCCTCCCCATGGTCGCAGACGTGCCTCGTGACGTGATGCGTGACCTCCTCACATTTGGCCTTGGTGACCACATGACATTTGGGTGTCTTTTGGGTCTCTGCCTCCACCTTGGGCACCAGGTAGCAGTGTTGCCTGGTAACTTCGTGGCACTGGTGATAGGGGTTTACCGGAGTTGCGACCGGGAGTCCGCAAGCCACGTCTACAATATCCTTGCAGACCTTCTCGTAAGCGATCTTCTCGACAGTGACGTCCTCCTCTTCACAGACAATGTTGTAGGTTGGGATGCACTGCTGGGTGTTGATGGGCACCAGCTCGACGCGACAGTTGGCGTCACCGGGAGCGTGATACAGCACCACCTGGCCGTGGGCGCTGACCATGAGAAGTGACAATGCCTACCGGTGGGGATTTTCTATCATTTCTGCATAACATAACACAACACACTCAAGCTAGTTCAGTACGTACCACGAATGAGATCATCTTCTTCTTACTGTTTTAATGCACTTTGCTCAAATGCTTCACCCTCTCCAGGCCCATTTCTTTTTTATAGTGTATGAATGGTACGTACAAGTAGGTACAGTGTGAATCAAAAATCTTTTGCATCCTTGAAGGCCAGTCAGACCAAGTCAGACCAAGTGAACGATTATCCGAAGAAGAAATTGACCAACTGCTCAGCTCTATATAACCCTAAGAGAGACATCATATTGCGATACAAATGTTGTAAATGTGTCACAATCCCCTCCTTTCCCGAGCACTACTTGCAGCAGAAGCCGATGCCTTCGATGAGACTCATAGGAGCTTTGGACAACCTAAACACAGCAAACAATATACCTGTTCGTGCCTACCGCAGCTGGTTCTAGTGGGGTAACACCGCAAGTGTCAATGGAATCTTTGCTGACACATGTTATGCTGTGTAGGATGAGCTCTACATGAGGCATCTCCAGGTTGTTTTTGACTCACGCTGTACGTATAACAGGAGCGTGGGCATGGAGCCGACTGGGGAGAACGGGCTTTCTTCATGAACCTGTTCTGGTATGTGGAGAACATAGGTACGTGATATCTTTGGGGTCAATGCCACCTTCTTCGTATTGGCCTGGGGCAAAAGAAGAGGTGATCGGAGAAGCCAGATTAGTAGAGGGAGTCTCTCTTTCTTTCCAGATCTTAAAGGTCCGCAAAAATTAGCATAGATCGACGCGTCCCACTTCAAGTGGGGCAAGATTCTCACAGTCGCATTCACAGTCTTGCCACTAGCCGAAAATATGAAACCGCTTTATTGGAGCGATTTTACTTTTTTAGACCACTTTTATACTTCACTGGAACGCTTTCGACTTTACTGGAGAGGTTTTCTACTTTTTCGGGGCGTCTTCATATGAACTGTGACTGGAGCGGTGTGCCAAAATGCCAAAAAGTCGCCCAAAACGGGGTCAAAATGGTGGACTTTCGCAAAAATTGCGGGCAGCTCATGCCAAAGTGCCAGGAAATCGCCCAAAATGGGGCCAAAATCCCAAGAATTCCAAGAAGTCGCCAGAATGGCAAACCTTGGCAAAAATTGCGGGCTACTCGGGCCATAATGTTCTAAAGTCTCCCAAAATGGTACCGAAAAGCATCTGTTTCCTGGAGCGCGGTAATCGAGTCACTGGTCATAACAATCATGCTTGAAGTTTAAAACATTGTCTGGCTGCTTCCGCTCTCATCATCTTGCAACGTGACCACCTTGGCATGATACAGACTTTCGTGATTCTTTGTCTGGTGCATAAACAAGTGTCCGTCGGTTCTGCAGTCTTACTTCCTAAAGCAGGAGCAGAGAAAACAGCTCCAGATCTCCAGATGAACACCGTCCACCAGGAACTGATTCTCACCGCAATTGGTAGCAAGATGAGGCTTGAAGACGTGAAACTCCTGGGGGCTTTTTGATATTTTTGGTCTCTTCTTAAGTGAAGCTCTGTCTTATGGATTGGTCAGGCCAAGCAGCAGTTAGGGAAGTGGAAGAGCAGGTTCGAGCTCATCGAAAAAGAGGTGTCGGGTAACTCAAAATGTCATAGACGAAGAGGCCGTGACATTCGCTTGACTGGACAGCACTTGCAGATATGTTATTGCACTCAAGGCCCTTAACCTGGTTTGGAACTTCCTTCACATGACTTTGGTTTGTTTTTGGTACCAAGTCAGGACTCCTAAGAGAAGACAAAGGCATAATCAAAGATGAATCAGTGACAGAGAACCAAATGACCTCTCAAGCTGATGCTCTTCTGCAAACACTGAGTCTGTGCATTCGCCTTCAAACTGTCTTGTGATCGTCATGAAATTCTCGCGCAGACTCAGGAATGTTTGCTCTTCTGGTGCAAGAAATGGAGCTGAACTCCTCCCAGGATGCTTTGACAGGTCAGCTCTTGTAGCAATTGCATGATTCATCGTCACAAGGCTCAACCTGTCTCGCATCCTTGACAGACGAGCTGTGTCCTGTCGCTGAGCAGTATTCCACTTTCCATCGGCTCTTTCCAGTGCAAAGATCTTTCTGCACAACTTTGTGTTCACTGAATACTTTTCCATCAAAATGGAGAGTTTCTGACACGTATCTTTTTGTACCTTGGCTCACACAGTGTGGCTAAACCCTTCCTTGCTTCCACCTCTTTAAATCTCTCATAAAAAAGCAAGTTCATGGCAGCTGCCCTGATCATTTCTTGATTGATCAGACACCGAAAGTTCCCCATTTGCCTCAAAGGCTTGGCTGGAGCAAAACCTTGACAGCATCAGCAAACGCCCACTCTTCCTGAGAGGAGCTGAATCGGCACCCACAGTCAGTGGCTTGAAATGGGACTACAGCCTCTTGGAGACCAGGGAGCTGCTCGGGCACGCCACGGGGAGTTCCATCTGGTTGGCCACATCCTTGATGAGTTCCTTCTTTTTCATCTGCAGGCGCATGTGACACTCCTCTTTAACTTTGCTGCTGTGGCGAAAATGAGTGACGAAACTGGAGATCTTTTTCCTCGGGTCTTCTACGCCCTGCATCTCAGCAAGAATACATTGACAGCCAAGTTTAAGGCATGTGCAAAACATCCCACATTTGTCATTTTGGCCTCCTGCAGAGCTTTCTCGGCACATGATGCATGGTCTGACACTGCACCAACAACAACCTTGGAGGATACACCAAAATTGTAGAGAACCTTCGAAATGTGGGTTTTATGGAGTTTGTTTTGCCTTGCTTCTCTTTCAGATGCCTAATCCGGTTGGATGCGGTGTTGGCCTTAAATTTGACATTTTTCTGGCACAGGGTACACTGAGCAGCTCCATTCTTTCCATGAAGAAAAAATTTGTACACGAAGGAAGCCTTGCCGGCCTCCTGACATTGTTCCCCACGCTGACGGAAACATTCTGCTCCACAGCGGTGAATATGGACATGTAGGACTCACTGGCCCCCGACCCGGCTCCTGACTGTGCTCTATGTTGTCTACGACATCGGGTTCGCGCAGTAGAACACACATGTGCCCTTGGGTACCTTCCTCTTGAAGGCCATCACCCATCCCGTAAGAAAACGTCGGAGCTGCCCAAGCTTAGGTGTCTGCCCCCACTGCAAGTACCATTTCTGCCCAGTAGCACTTGGACCTCATGGACAAGACGTTATTACGAACCTTCTGAACGAATCTGAACGACGGCGAAACTTGAGGGCATGTGTAAAGTTTCAGGTGCGAGAGCTTAAGCCTCAGTAAAGTATGTACAGATGTTTTCTTTTAGGCCTTTTAGAGAGGTGCAGAAAGATAGCGCCACAGCTATAAAATTGGTCAAAAAGGAGTAAAATGGTAACTAGAATGACAAAATCGACTCCCGACTTCGTCCTGACCTCTGCAGCCGTCGATCCTCTGTCCATCCACGACGACGACCCTGGTGTGCATAGACTACTCGCCCTCAAGCTCCATGTTGACGCCAAGTGTTCGGTTGATGCGTTCGGTATGACGACGTCCACCTCAGCAGTGTCTCTTCACTTTTCTCCGTTGGTAGGACCACCAGGTTCAATGAGCGTTGAGGACTGATGACTCAGAATTAAGGTCAACATTTGGGTATATTACAAGATGGTCCAGGTCAGCCTCTCCATGATGAAGATATTGGAGGAGTGGGCGAAGAGAGCGGAGTAAGAGTAGAAGGACGTGTGGCTCCTTCCAGTGTCCACAAAGGGAGGACTGCCTTACTTCTAATGAGCAAAGTCCAGGTACTTCAGTGAACATTTAAAAGAACCAGTTTTGTTTTTTCCTTCCAATCTTCTTTGCTTATATCACGCCATCATCTGTCTCGTAGAGTTTGCTCGATTCGCCAAATTTCACGAGTTCATTTTACTCAAAGAAAAACGAACCGCGATTTATGGAGTCGACTCAGTATTTTCTACAAGAGTCATGTCAGTTAGCTCATGAAAATGTTGCTACATGTTCGAACTGTCTTGGATGAGCAAAAGCACCAACTTACACCAGAAAATCTTTGGTTGATGGAGTGTCTTTCTGCTATGGCACCACCAGGAAACAGTAGGGATGAGTTGTTATTGTGAGTCGACTCTTTTTGGCAGAGGCTGACAGTTGAAACGAGTCCACTCGCCTACTGGATCAGTCGTGAGTCGTGCAAGTTCTTCTGTCCTGTACCTCCTCTCAGTTCCTCTGCATCTCCCTCCTCCACGCGTAGAACAAGGCCTACTTGTACTCAGCACACACGCATCGATACGACCGCACAACTAATTCGACCTGAGGCTCCTCTCTCATCTGCAATCTCTTGGGAGAACTTTGAGGGTGTCTGTGTGTCTGGCAAGCAAAAGACCTGAAATACAGATGGGGTTAGGTATACATGTAATTCGCGACATTCAATTTTAGTCAGATACATTATTCTCGAAATTTTCTGAGAACACTTGTCTACAGTAACAATACATTATCACACTATTTATTGAACATCGAAGCCGTGAGGCCGATGCATTGCGTGATGATGAGCTGCGAGGTTGGGTTAGGCTTCCCTATTCTCTTTGCGCTGTCTTTGCTGCCAATGCTTCAATCACAGTGTTGCCACAGGAGCGATTTTAAACCTGTGCGATAACACGAATGGCAAGGATTTACGTGCGCTTTAGTTAGGGAGGAACTGCATAAAAAATACTTCTTGAAAACAATGTGGCCGGGTGAGGAGTGAAATTCTACACTTTCAATTGGGTGATTCCTGTCTGAGTGATCAGATTTTATTAAACTTAATTTTAGCTGGTCAAGATGGTCACACATCAACTCCTAATTTGAGGCCTGCCCTGCCAAAGGAAGAAACCCTAAAAAAATGAAGATCAGTGGCTGCGATGCCAAAATATGCCTAGTAAAGCGGCACTGAAGTGCTGGATGAAAGAAAGCCTTTAGGCGTGACACCAACCTGTCCAGTACCAGGGGTAGCACAAGTGCGCCATAGCAGAGACCCAGAGGACATCAATGAGGGGGCTGGCACATCCGCACAAAACAGTCGACCAAGCTGAACAGGCTATGCGTCACCTGGTATGCAAAGACTTGGGCAGCGCCAGCAGTGTTCATCCGTGGTGACACCCCGGAGCAAAAGTGCACCAACTGGATCACACAGACCACACAAGGAAGCTTTTCAATTGCCTGAAGCATGGGGAAATTCCCTCATTTTCTAGGATGTCACCTCAGCGCAATATTCAAATCGACCCAATGACAAGCTCATGTGGAGAGCAAGAGGAGAGCAGTCTGATGACCTGAGTCACGTTAGTCAACAGCACCGAACATCTGGTGTCAGCTCTCATCAGTGTTGTCTCTAATGATGCCAAGAGGGCCTTGAATTTGGATCAAATTGATGCCACAGCATATGTGAAGTGCAACGTTTGATGCACCATGCACCTGGGCGTGGCAGCAAGGGGGCGCACCAGCCCCGGGGTGCCACAGAGGTGGACGGAGCGGGGCTGCATATTGAGGTGAAGACCTCCGGCGACCCCCAAGTCCCGATTTGTCGTCCCTCGATCATGTCTCGCTCGCAGAGGGTGACCGGGGCATTGCGACCAGTTACAGTTGCGACCCATTAGGATTCCGCCTATGAACAGGTTGCCACCATGTACGAAGTGCGACCCTCAGATCAGCAGTGTAACTGGTCGCAATCCGCCGCGAGCCCATTTGGCACCCACTTGAGCGCATCCTGGTTCTCGTTTCGCATTTCTCGTGACTTAGCACAGTCACCCTCCCTACCTTTGCCTGTTGGCACCGAACCGACCGCCGAAGTATGACACGAAGATGACACTTCCGAAGGATCTGACATCGTAGCTGGCGGCGATGACTCCGGATGACGTCGGTGGAGCTGAGGCCGAAGCGACGCTCCAGGGTCGTAATCGACATGTTCACCAAGCCGTTCACGGTTGTGTCCTTTGCGAAGACGAATAAATAAGAAAACGTTCATGCATAATCGCAACTCGACGAAAATGGCGGATACGATGAGTCCTGTTAATACGGGGTCGCGGGGCGCCAGTCGAGTAAAGCGCGGACTTACACTTTGGCGGGAGATTTGAATGTAGACAATAGGATAGTCAATTGTTCAAAAAAGGACTTTGAAATCCCCGGGCCAGGGAGTCGTCAGGGCAAACCAAATCTCCTATTGCTTCTGATGTTTTGTTGATCTTTTTGGTCATTATGTTTCGATCTTCCGCAGCAGTAGTGAGAGCAGGCAGACGAGATCCCGGCCGTTCTGAAGCTCTAGTGATGGACCGGGCCGAGGAATTTCGAATCTGGTGCACTCTTGGGTTCGGAGCTTTTGGCTCCGGGTCGGGCCATGCGACCCAAAATCTCGGTCGACTCCGGATTCAATCCGGATCGTGTCGTAAACCACCATTCTCCGGTCTACTGTATACTGTAACAAGTAAAAGTCTATCAATAAGACAAGAAGTCCAATAACAAAAAGGTTGATTTTCAAAGGAACAACGTACTCTCTACAAAATTGACTCGTTTAGAGCCGGGTTGGAACATTCGAATCTGACTCCGGGACGGGTTGGGGCCCATTAACAGTCATTAAAGTGTAAGCAAATAACGCAACGAGCTTCTTCGGTCAAAATATCCATTTTTATCCCCATAAAACCTACAGATACTCATTTTCCTCTCAACCTGAGCGTGTCACGGCTTCGCTTCGTGAACTCGTGTGTTCACCCGCCTGTCGTGGAAGCCTCGAGTATCTCTTGAAAGAAGCAATGCCAAAGTGCGATTTGGTGTCTTCTGCAGTCGCGCCCCCCCCCCCCCAAAAAAAAGGCAACCTCAAATGACTTCAATGTGGCAACGCTGCTTCAGGCGCAGGCGCTGACGGCTCGGTCGGGGTCGGGCAGAATTTATGAAATACGAAAGATGCGGGAAAGGCTGGTTGCAACTTGCACGTGAGTGTTGGACCTGATACGAGTCGGACCGTGAGTAGTTAAGCGCCGTCATGTCCAAGAGGCGAGGATTAAGCGTCGAGGAGAAGCGCACCAGGTTGCTCAACATCTTCTACGAAAAGAAGGACTTCTTCCTTCTCAAAGAGTTGGAGAAGATCGCGCCCAAGGAGAAAGGTACGGCCAGAGGTCGAGGAACCGACCACAACTCGCGTCCGGGCTGCTCGCCGAAAAAGTCCCTCCATTTCGTGCCTGGGTGACGTCAGTGGCTTACGTATTGCATTTCAGGCATCGTGTCTCAGTCCGTGAAGGAGGTGCTCCAGTCGTTGGTGGACGACAATCTGGTTGACTCGGACAAGATCGGAACGTCCATCTACTTCTGGGCCTTTCCGTCCAAGGCGGCGGCGGGACGCAAGCGACGTCTGGAGGAGCTCGAGCAAAAGGTTGACGACTCGAAACGGAGGCTGGTGGCAGCTGAAGAAAAGATCACGGAGGCTAGGAAAGGCAGAGAGGACACAGAGGAGAGAAAGACGGTGAGTATCTTCGTCAACTCACTCCCCTCCATCAGTGCAAGTCGCACTTCTTTGTAGCTCTGTCTCCGTGTTAATGTGCTCGTTCTACACTTTCGTTACGTCCTTTGCAGGCTCTGGACCGACTGATTGAGTTGAAAGCCCGCAAGGAAGAGCTGCAGAAAGGGATCAAGAAGTATGAGGACTGCGACCCGGAGGTGCTTGCCCAGACGGCCCGCGAGACCAAGCAGGCGGTGGAGGGAGCCAATAGATGGACCGACAACATTTTCGCTCTGCACTCCTGGATTACGAAGAAGTTCCCGTCGGTCTCCCTGCAGGATCTGAACAAGCAGTTCGGCATTCCAGACGATCTGGACTACGTGCAGGAAGAGAAAGGAAGTTGAGACACAGAATCGACTCTGTACAACGGTTAAGTGTCTTTATTGCTGTAGCTATGTTGAGTTTTGTACACCTCCTTCAATCGGTTTTCGCTTCGCCTACATTGAAGAGTATAATATGTTTTAAGGAGTAGCTATATGAGAGAAAATTATAAGGTGTCTTTCAGAGTAAGTTGGTTGAGCATTGACGGAATATGCATAGTTTCACACTGATGATCATTCTTATTCCAACAGTTCCTTCGATGGCATACAACAGGGTGTGCGTCCATACGTCCAGATCATGGGGAGGGGGTGTAGACGGGGAGGTAAACTAACATTACTGTAAGGTATTAAAAGCTTACATGTACTATTGTTCAAAGAATGCTCGGCGTTTCTACGTAAATGCTAAGATTTGTGATGATACGTTCTGTCTTCCACTGGTGACCCTCCTTACACTTGGGTGGAAAGAGGCGAGTTATATACATAGATAGAATGGTCGTCATTGCGCTTTACTGTACAGAGTTTATCGCAGTCTTGGGATGATTCGATTGCGCATCCTGGCGCTTCTCTTCGCCTGTTCTTTCGCCGCCGCGTGCTGGAGGTCACGAGAGGGGATCATTGGGCTGGTGGGTGGAACTTAAAGAGAGAAATATCACACTGATTATGAGGAGCCTGACTTCTAGAAGGACGCTGCCACTGGCTGCGCTTGTCCATAGTGGTCCAGCATCTGCTGCGCTCCTCCTGCGCCAGCCCCGCCAGCGCCACCTCCACCTCCTGCAGCTCCCGCAGCGCGCATAATCTCTTCCGTGGAGGGACAGTGGGGTCTGGGTCCTGGCTCTGGCGTGTATGTGAAAGTGAGTCCCGTGGCGTAGATGATGCCGTCGGTGCGCACGAGCGACACCGGGACCTGCGTGGGCTGCCGTACCCACTGCCAGCCGCGCCGGAACTGCGAGATGTCCGGCACGACGCACAACATGGACTCTTGACAACGGTACATGGTCTCCGCGTCCACGTCGCCGAACCACACTTTCAAGTTGGGCGTGAAGTTCTCACCGGTCAGTTCCAGCATGGCCACGTCTCCGCCGCCGTTCAACTGCAAGAGAACAGAGGACGTTACAAAACTTGTAGCGATGCGTTGTGTTACGAAGCCACATACGTTGTTCCATGTACGTTGAGTACGCATGAGGATTTGCATGCAGAACAGAGACTTCATGAACTGCATTCACTGTCACCATGAGCCTGAGCCCCAGCACATGCAAGCCGTGACCCCCCGCTAAGAAGGAATCTCTCGCGTCATCGAAGCAGAGACGAGAATCGTGAATCTCTTCATGACTTCTTTACATCCAGCCTTTTGTGTGCATGCGCAACTACAACTTAGCTATGGGGGGAGGGCAAAAAGATCGGAGAGACCAGTAAGTTTTGGATGTACTCGAGCGTGAACGCCTCCTTCTCTTCCCACGATCGGCCAGTTCCTCAGCAGCAGGCCCTTTTCGGCCGACAAGAAGCAACAATTTCCTTCCTTTGATGACCCTAAATCAAAACGTAATGCATCTAACTCGCATTTCCGGCTTCCTAACTGTGTCTGGAGAGAAGGCAATCTTCGTCCAAGTGTAGCAAGAGTCCAGTCAGTCAGTCTGACTTCCTGGACCATCAGACGAGGTTGCACTTGAGGACTTTTTTCTCACATACTTGGAGGAAATCAATCTTTCTGTCATCATCCTAACACACACTCTTGAGAGGTCCCCCCCCCTCCAGCTCTTACTTCTAGTATCAGTCAGTGCTTTTATTGGTATTGGCACTCACGTGTAATGACTGCACCACCGGCACGGGGGTGACTGGTGTCCTGACCGGGCCCATGCCCTCGTAGAACTGGTACTCCACCTTGTCGGTACTGATGATGGTCCAGTTGGCGCCGTCGTTCAGCATCTCTTTGTTCGGCTCTTTGGGACAAGGCGTAGCCTGAAGAAGAATGACAGAAAAGTTGCAAAAAGAAGCTTGCAAATTGCTGCTGCAAGAGCGTCGAGAACACAGATGGCGGTATTAAAGGTGCCAATTACGGAACTACGGCCCCACGAATGTTAATTCCTAGCGGCCGCCGCCATTACGTCAGGAAACACAAACATTATTAACGATTATCATTACTAGACACAACACAACATGCCACGAAGCAAGCAATAATGACTGCTTGTTGCGGTCTCCTCTCTGTCTCTATGTCTTCTTCTGGGTTTCTCTCACCTGGAACTGTATGATCCTCTCTTGTGAAAGACAAAGGTACATTCGGTCCGTGTCCTTCATGTAGAAGGCGCACTTGTGTAGCTGCGAAACGGGGTCATCCGCGTCGAGGATGGCCATCTGCTTGTCCACTTTCCTTATGATGAGTCTGGGCAGCGCCATGCCAGTGATGGAGCACACGAGCTTGACTGAGGCACCATAGTGGATGTAGCCGTCGCGCACCGTGAACTCCTCGCTCTCGCTCTCATTATCGTCCACTGTAGAGAAAGAGGGAGGGAAAAAAGGCATCAGCTATGACTCTATAGGAAAACGAGCCCTACAGGCAATGGAACGAGAGTATAAAGCAAGACACCGCAAAACTGCTAGGCAGTTCTTGGCCAAAAAAAAAGATGTCTTTTTTTCTCTCTCTACACTTCTGCAGTTAAACCGTGAGAACGGCATAATTAGAGTAGCGCCATCATGTTATTGCTGCCACTAATTCGACATTACAATAACACAGCAGACCGTGCAACTTACACAGGTGGATGGTGAACGCGCCCCACTGCACCGACGACGCGTGAAAGTTGCCGTTGTCCACGTGAAGGTAGCGTGTGCTCACAGTCTGAGATCGGAGGCGGTTGAATAAGGCCACTTTGGTACCGCTGGCGACACAGACTAAGAGAAAGAAAGACTTAATTATCAGGTGCATGAAGATGACGTCGTCCTCCTTCTCTACACGAGTGCTGTCGTGTCCAAGAACTATCAAACTAACAGGCACTTTACAGATTTCTTAAAGTGGACTCCGCAGCTTGCAGAGGAAGCATCAGTTACTTGTGACCACAACTGCATTGGAGAAGTAAAAAAATTTGAGACTACACGGGCGCAGCGGTAGTAGTAGCAACATGCATGAGTGTATACTTACGATCCGCGTTCTTGAGGCTCTGCTTCTTCTTGGAGGGTTTTGAGATCACTTTGATGCGCTTAGAGTGGAACACACCGATATCGGTGCCATTGCCGTAGAACATCTTGAGGCTGAGCATAAAGTGCTTCCTCTTGTCAGAATCCGAAATGAATAACGTCTTGGCGGCACAATAATGCTAAAGATAAAAGAGAAGGATAAAGTGAATGGCATCAACATCCACATGCAGACGTCACTCTGGACGTACCTTTCCATTGAGGTCTAGCTGCTGCATGTCCTGGTCAGAGTTGCCTATTCCTATGAATGCACAGAGCTGCGATCCCTGCTCCGACTCCCCCGCGCGCTGCATCTCCTCCCGCTTCCGCCGCCATCCGTCTCCGTAGAGGTAGATGCAAGGCGGTGGGCAGAAGAAGCGCTTCTCGTTGCCGTAGGACTTCTGGGCCACTTTGGCGTGCAGCATCACGATCACCATGTCTCCGCGGTCGCGAAGGTATTTGCGCATCGCCTCCTGGCTGAGGCGCTGGTCCTTTCCAGGTTGGAACAGGCGGCTCCTGGAGAAGAATAAGAAGAAAAACGGCTTTCAAACTGTGGAAAGGTAGGCTTAATTTACGTTCAAGCTCTCTCAGCCTCTCTCACCCATTGTCCGCGGCCATTTCACGTTTGGAAACGCTCTCTCACATCACAAAAAGCAATAAACAGTGGCAGTGGAGGAGGGAGAAACTGCTGCAGCTGTTCCCTAGCCCTCCTCCAGGACAGCAGTGAGCGTGTTGGAGCTCTCCCTGCTGGTGCTGGCAGTGGACACCATCAAGAGAGGTGGGAGAGCGTGGGGCAGTTCGGCAGCGGCAGCGGCATTAGCAGCAGCCGCCGCAGCAGTAGCAGGAGACAGACGGACGCAAGGACAGAGTCAGCCACCCTGGGAGAGGTGGGCAAGCGGGCGTCCATGGTGAGGCCAAACTGCTGGTCAGAGGAAGACGTTGCCCCGTGAGAAACGCATTCCAGCGCAGCCTCCTCAATTCCCACCGTGTTTTCTCCGTAATCGCCCCTTCTCCCCCACAATTAACGGCGCTTTACGATGTCTCTCATCCAAGAAAGAGGCACGTTTCTCCATTAAAAAAAGGAGTTGCTCGCACACAAATTGTTTCTGGCCAGAAGGAGAACAAAAACCCCCGCATCAAACTTTCATGAACAAGATATCCCCAAGTAGTGGGCGGGCGGGCCGGGGAGGGGGATCTCTATGATTCGGAGAGGACGAGAAATAATTATGAATGGTGCCAGAAGGAGGTGGCGGACGCACCAATACAATTACAATTCGATCGGGGTCTTGCTCATCCCGCATGCACGCAATGCCCAGATATCCAGAAATGGGGGGGTTCGATAATTGCCGGCCGCGCCGAGGCCAATCACGCACGAATTTGGTGTGAAAAAGACTCATCTTGACCACACGGTCATTACTTTTGTCACATGGACAGGAAGCCAGGGTCCATTCCAAAAATGCATGTCTGATGAAATTCCAGTGGCGTGAGCGCCCAAGCTGCTCATTTGTATGGCGAGGCAGAACCTCCCCACGACCACGGAGTAGTCGGTCCTTGTTCTACTTTCGGCGCATGAGATACAACCCGTCTGTTCCCGGGGAAAGCGATGTTGACTCCGCCTCCTTTCCGTCGCTGCCGCCAAATCCCCTGCATGGAAAGAGCTTCTTTTGCCTTTCCGCGCTGACTTTCTGACTCTCTCGCATCAGCCTCCTTCGCCTTCCTCCTCGTCGTCACCCACGGCTTTCCAGCCAACCAATGATCGCAGGCTGCGCTCGGCGCACGCATCGATGCTTCCTCGGCACAAAAACGACGCAATATTTCACAGAGAAAGATAATGGCATAAGGTAGCAGAAGAGTCTTTTGCTGCCTTTCCTCTATCCGCTGATATTAGAGAGAGGAGGTAGAGAAAGCGGTTTTGACTACGGGATCGGGAGGAAGAAGGAGATACGGCGTAGTCAAGAATTCATGGGCATCCTCTCCTTCCTCTTAGCCACACCTGCGCCAATTCCCAGGCCCAATGTACTTGTGTGCGGAGAGAGGAGAGAAGGAGAGAAAAGGCAACAAGAGGGTAGTATCAGATGATCCTGCTCTCCTTTTCATGGTTGAAGCTTTTTCAAATCCTAAGTCAGGGTAGACTGTATATCCTTAGGAGGGGGGAAGCGAGATGGAAGCAAGCATAAAGACAACGGAGGGGGGACCTTTGGGACACACTCACAAGTTGTTGCGTCGCAGTGAAGCACTGGGAAAGTCGAACAAAGGATCCATTCAGAAGCATCTGATTTTCGACGGCTCCCGAGCTACAGCATGTACAACTTTTGCTACTATGAACACCAGCTTCCCGCGGAGCAGTCCTGTGCCACGACGTGTGCGTATACAACGCACACACATACGACGGCGACGACGGCGCGGAGGAGGAGGAGGAGGAGGAGGAGAGCGACGACGACGACGACAACACAGCCATGCTTTTCTGTTGGAGCACAGCAAACAGAGAAGAGGGAGGAGAGCTTGCAGCCACCTGACATGGACGGGACGAGGAGGGGCGGGGATGGATGGATGAAGAAGCAGCGAGCAGCGCTATTTAAATGGGCTCATTTTTTGCTCGTAGAATTTTCCGCCATTGACGCACGCCAGCAAAGTTCGCACGCTCTCTTTGTTGCCTTTCTTTATCCCTCCCCGCTTCTTGCTTGCCTGCCTGTCTACCCTCCCTCACTGTTTCCCTCCCCTACTGGCAAATTGGGGCCAAAGAGAAGCACTCACCCGAATCGCTCGATGTGGCCTGCAGCCGCGGCGGCTGCCGCCGCGGCGTGCGGCGATGACGGAGGCGTCTGCATGGGTCCAGCAGCCGCGGACATTGCAGCTGCTGCGGCCGACGGTGGCTGCAGGGCTGGAGAAGAACAGTTGTACAACTGGTGGTGCGACGTCTGGTGTTGTGCGGCTGCGGCTGCTGCGGCGGCTGCCTCTTCAGACTTGACATCCGGAGGGGTCACAGAACCTGCCGCGCTCGTGGTGGCAGCGGCCGGTGAGCCGCCAAACATTCCACCGGGGCCATCTAGAAAATCATAAAAGAGAGCGAGCGTTTACGACTTTGTTCTCCAGCTAATGTTACAGCGTAATATGAGCCACTTACATCTGGGATAAACGTACTTTCCGTCTGTCTGCCAATCTGCAAAAAAGAGAAAAGAAAGAATGCTTACAATGCGAATCGCCACAAAATCTGCACTTTACTGTATGTACAAAGAAACTTCTTTATGACACATCATCCATCTTTCTTAGTATAGAAGCGACGACGATCCTCGTGAATCTTCCAAGGTCTCCACTTCCCTGCAGCTGTGCACTCAGCGCACATGTCCGAGAAAGACATATCGGATCTTTCATACAGTAATTGCGGAACAGAACGTCTTGACCATTAAATTAGTTGTCCTGCTATATTCGTTGCGAGAATGATTTCGTCACGTGCCTCCGGTGGAGGCGTTGCAAGCCATGTCAAGTCCAGCCAAGTCCGGCCAGGCCGAGTCAGACTTGGCCAGGCCAGGCAATGAAGCTGCCAAACCGAAGATAATGGTATTTCTGACAGAAGACATAGATCACGTAAGGCGAAATTAGCGTGAAGAACTTTTTCCTCGAGTACGCGCGATGTCGACAGCACTCACCGCAAGGAAGCAGCAAGGCCGGCGAGAGATGAATATGCGGTTGGCTGGCAAAGTCCATTCAGAGAGTCATTCCGAAACATCATAAGCCACTGGAAAAATACTTCATCACTGGGGAAAATGGTTGCTTCGGCCTTCTGTCGATGCGTGGTGGTGAAGTGAGCAGCAGCAGCTCTTTCACTACTTCTTCACCACCTCTCCACTTCTTCCTACTATGGAAGTTCCTTGCATGCCTGACTAAGACGAATGGACAGTGGTTTTGAGACCGTGCGTTACTGGCACGTATGTTTGCTACCATAACAAATCTCTCTATTACACGGACTTGTATTAGGTGTAACAACTTATTGCGCCGGCAGCGTGCGTATGTGACTATGCAGAAAGAACGGAACAGTTCGTTATACTTAAGCCTCGACGACGACGGCGACGACGACGCACAGAGATGCCATGAAAAGAGCCAATCTCAGGGGCGAAAGAATGGATAGGTGGCAATGCCGAAACTATCGGTTACGCGTCGATGAACACAGCTGTCAGCACAAAGCGAGCAGAGATGCTTTTTTTTTTTCGCAATCATCCTTGGTAACCTAGAATTTATGGGCGGTTTGCGAAAATGCCTCCGCCGGGGCGACAAGAGGCTCCTTCACTCACTCCTGTAAGTGCGCACTAAACAAGAAACATGCGCTGAATGCAGCTGCGGTCTTTGGACTTCAATCTGGCGCTGGCATGAGGAGAATCATGGCGTTATTTCTTGGTGGAGAGCATTGGACACAGCACTACTTACTTCGACTGCACGGGCATAAGCCAACAAAACGCATACGGTTCCCTCAAGGTGGCTGATGGTGAAATATTTATTGGGCGTATCCCGCCGCCGACGGACGGGGCAAAAATCTTTCCTCCTAACCATTTCCTCTCCATCTCGGCAGCCACCTGTGCCCCAAAAACCTGTGCCTACGAGCGTGCGCTCTCGCCGCCTCTGCTCCACCACCAGGACCGTCGGCGGCCGCAGCCGCAGAGCCAGCGGCAGGCGTCTTGGCTCCTCCCTCGCCCATCTCACCTCGACCAATGGTCTCAAGACGTCGCTGACTTAGGGACCTTCCAAGAGGCAGGCAAGACCCACGCAATCAACGCTCCCATCTGTTTTAGAGCCCGGGATTGAAATTACAAAGCCATCAAACCCACGTCACGACGAAGAAGAGATTGATCTCACGTCCAACCCAACAACCAACCACCCTGCGTTCTCACGTTCACCTGGCTGTGTGCGCGCACTCAATTCACTCACAAGACTCTCTCTGGTCTCAAAAAAAAAAAGAAGGTCCATTTCTTTTTACAGCTTCTCATTTAGTCAAAACAACGACAGGCGCCAGCCAATCTCAAGTGTAAAGGGACAATGGTTGACACTGGCAGACCAAAAAAGATCTGTCACATGCTCAAGTAGTCCTGATTTACGCATTCGCCCGGTTCAATTCCCATATGTAGGTGTGCGACTGCCGACGGGAAGAAAAAGTTTTTCATTGCCACGGCCAAACCTACAAAAGTCCCATGATAAAGTTGCAGCAGCAGCCGCGACCTACTCATCCACACGCGTGCACGCGCGCACGCAGGCATGCACGCCCACCCACCCACACACACACACACGCGCACGCGCACACACACACACACCTGTCTGCATACATACGCGCAGGGGCCTGGTAATAAGTGGCGAAAACTTCCCACACTTGAACCCATCCTGTTGCAACAACGGAACAGAGTCCATCTTGGTGGGAAAAAGCGCATGACAGATCCGTACCTTAGCGTCAAAAATCGCTGGAATTTTTCCACCGAAAACTTTATCCTTGCAGGTCAATTTCATGACTTTTCTCCCCTTCCATTGATATCTGCTCCATCACGTTCCCTCTCTCCCACAGACACGTCCACGTACGACAATGGGGACTTTGGTTCTGTGATCTCAAGAAGCCTCTGAGTACACGTATGCCGTAGTCGCTAGCGGAGTATTCAAAGTAGTACCTGAGACGCCGCCACAAAGGAACTCTGTTAAACAGCAAGCAAATAGACTTTTTTTTCTTTGCTTCTGCTCCAACTTCAGTTTCCTCTTCCTCCACGTACAGAGAGCATTCGTTGGAATTTATTATTGCTACGTGCAAATAGAGGAAGAAGATTTACTTCCAACGAGCCAGCATAGATAGGTAACGGGACCGGAGGTGCCTCAGCATCACCTATCATCACGGCCGTGGCCATTGATCACGACTGGATGAAAACTCCTTCTCACAGTCGTAAAAGTATTAAAAGATTGCTCTCCAAAGACAATTGGCACCCACCCTGGGAGAGTTCCAGTCCGAGAAACTCGTGCACGCACGCCGCCAATAGCCTCGGGAAATCAATCATGCCTCCGAAATGACGGGGAATGCCCCCACGTGAGAAAAGTCCCAGAGGAAAAGATGACAGAGGAGAGAGAAGATGAGTCTAATGGTGATTGCCCCCTCCACTTCTCAGGCTGGAGGAGCCAAGACAACAACATTACCGGAACGATCTCCATAATTGCGATGATCAGTACTATTCCAAGAAGGGGCGACGCCTCTGATAAGACTGACGAAGAGACAAGGGGAAAAAGGTGCGTGCGAAACACATCAAGGTGGGAAGGACGCACATAAGATGACACCGATCACTGGAGGATGATCTTACCTCCTGCTGCGGCGGCTAGTGGCGATGAGTAAGGATGCGAGAAATGAAAGAGCGTGGGGTCGGCGTAGGTGGAGGCGGTAAAGTCGTCGAAGCCGCCAGCGCCGCCGGCCTCGGGGTGATGTGGATGGCCGCCGTGAATGACAGGATTCATAATGAACCGCCCTAGTGATGCTTTGCTGTCTAAAGGGTCTCTGCTACTCCATGAGCGTTTGCCAGAGCTCTAATTTCTTCTTCTTCGTCCCCGTCTGTTCCGTCCACAGCTGCTGATGCTTCACTACTCACTTCGTTGCCTCCGATCAAGTCAAGCTGGGCACGTGTCAAAGCAGACAATCCACGGATGTGATGGCAGTTAGTTAGTTACTACTTGGTGCAGTAGCCAGTGGAGGTGTTCTCCCCTCGGACGCCGCTGACACATTGTCCACAAAAAGACGTGTGTGTGTGTGCGTGCATGTGTGCATGTGTGAGTGTGCAGATCAGCTCCTCTCTCTCTCTCTCTCTCTCCCTCTAGTTCGCTTTCGCCGCCGCCGCCGCCGCCGCCGCCACCGCCACCACCGCCACCGCCGCCGCCGCCGCCGATATCGCCGCCACCGCCGCCACCGTCCGCGCTCGAAGGATGGTCGGTCTTGCTCCCTCCGTCTTTCTCCTACTTGTGTTCTTTGCTGGCCCGCACTTGGTCGCTCGCTCGCCCGTTCCGTCCGCAACCATCCCTTTAACGCAACCATCTGAGCCTCGGGTAGCAGAGGACGAATGGAGCAAGAGAGCGAGCGCGCCAGAGAGGAATGGTATGCGCACGTCAATGCAAAGGCCTCCTCTGGTACGTACAAAGGACTAAGAGATCACTGCTGTATAACAGGAGTGCTCCTACTAATCCTTTGTCCTCGCCATCACATAAATCAACTTGGCTGATCCGGGGCGAGCAATTATTATGCAAAATTCGCAGTCTCTCTCATTCAACACGCTCCCGTGCTATTAATTATCATCCTTGGCACCTGCGGGACAGAGAAATTTCCCACCACGAGTAGAGGGGAAGGAACCTGGAGGGGGGCGATGTGCATAATTCGGTAGAGAACCCATTCGCAACGCGAGTCCGACTGACTGACGGTCATAACAAAGCATAATGGCTTCATCAGCCATGACAACGAGCTGCCCAATTTCAGGCCAGGGCGCGCGGGCTCGCATAATAACTCCGGCAATTTACATTACCTGTAAACTTCTGGTATGCAATTTTCTGCACGAATTCTTCCTGGTACAGTGCTGACGTCTGCTTGACGCCCGCGCAGGCTATCAGCACTACGGGCACTGCATAAGAAGCGACTTTTCTGCAAGAGCCTCTCCTTTATCCCAAGGGCTGGGCCCGCAACAGCACAGTTCTCAGTAATCAAAATTGTCAAATTGTCGGGGGTCCGAGCGCAATTACAAATGTGTGACAGCTCGTGGTTTCTACTCCACTAACCTGTACCAACGTACTGAAAAGAGGAGGGGGGGAACCGCCAACCGGAAAAGAGAGCAGGATTGGTCACAGCAAAAGGAAATTGAAATGCAAATGTCGGAAGTGTGCAGATTCAGGCAGAAGCCAGCGACGACCACCGATGACGGCGGCATTGACGGCCAGACCGCACTCATGGAAAGGATTCAATCAAGTCGCTGACCGATGTTGATTTTTAAGCGGCCTTTTACGAGCAAACAAGACAGGCAAGATCAATGTGGCGGCCAAGTGGAGGCAGAGACATAGAGGAAAGAAAAAACACAACCAGGCAAGGATAATGAGACTTAATCAAGGGTCCCCGCATATTCATTGCTTTCTAATGCCGAGCCCGACAAAAGGTACCTGAACTGCATGTGCGCGGGAGATCGTGTTGGCTGTCGGCGGCGGAGACACAACAAATTATTCATGCAGGCAAATGCGCGGCTAAGAAAGAAATAACAATCGCTTGACACCAACACCACAGTCTTCACGTACGTTTGTGGAGAGCCACTGAGGTACTCTACCTAAACAACAGGAGAAGAGCACTGCTCTAAATACATGTTCATCGGACATATGCAGAGAGCGTGCCAACGCCTGCCTCCACCCCCTCAAAAAAACCGTCGGGGAGTCATTGTATCTTCCTAAATATGGACCGGTCAAGATTATTAGGCGATCAGGAAATTATGTACGCGACTTCTTCGACCGATGTCTGCTAAATGCAGGTTGGCACACTTCTTTCACACCCTTCTCGAGATAACTGCAGGTTGTCCTCCTACAAAAATTATGCACCGACATCTTGAACCTGTCATCGAAATGCGTTAATAGCTTCTTCTCACAAATTCACGTTCGTGACGCCTGGCACAGATGATCCGACTTGGCGCACATTAGCACCTCCCTCATTCATGACGTGCTCCCTAAGTACATTGCTGTACTACTGCTCCTGTCTCTGGCTGGAGCTACAACTGCTGCCACTACTACGAGTAGTGCTACTTCTATTGCACTGACGATTTGTGCTGCTTGCTCACGACGCATTACTGCTGGCTGCCAAAAGGCAAAAACCATCATCCCCCACTCTAGCGGAACTCGACACTTTCGAGTTATCTCAGCTGTGCCATCCTCGGTCAAAGTTTTGCCGCAGCCATGTAAACACGGCAGCACAAAGGATACTGTGTATGTACTACATGGTTACATGGGGCTCTTCCTCCTCTATCCTATCGACCCATCTCTCTCTCTCTCTTCCCCCTTCCCGACAACGTACTACTTTGCCACCACGGCTACATACGCAAGCACTGTTACCTATTACAGGAGGCTTACAACCTCATGCATGGTCGCGGCGTTGTAAGCAAGGGTGACCGCACACGAGGCCATTGATCTTGCCACAGGGGGAAGAGAAATTGTCATAAACAACGCAGCATATCGAGAGGGCTGAGGCAATAAGTAAGAGCAGATGCTGCCGTGAAAAAAAAAATGGCGATCAGATCTCTTCCTCCAGCTGGCTCTCCTCTCTCTCCATCCACGCAATCAAAGTGATGAAGATGTGGGGGAGCGAATCCGTTCCGGATAACTTTTCGCTCGGAGGAGGTCTTGATTGTTGAGTGCTGTGTTCATTGAAATGCAAGTTGGGAGGAGAGATTGTTGTGTAGCTAATCGCTTAGCCTCGACATATGTTGGGGAGGGGAATCATTGATTGGTGACACCCCGCGGGGAGCTAAAGTGTCAAAACTCGAGAGCGCTATTGCCAAACACTTTGACGACGCCCGGGGGATGGAAGGCGACGGCGGCCGGGTGGGCGGGCGGCCGCCCCAAGGATGAATGCTTTCTTGGGCAAGGCTACATAGTTGGGAGCTGAGATGAGACTTCAGCAGATACTTTTTTCTCCGCTTCTGCGATAAGTTTATCTCAGACGTTCCATTCTTTCTCTCGCCCTACTGTTACACACATGCACACTACATAGGGGAGAGAGAGAGAGAGAGAGACGCCGCCATCACTAATTTCTTATTTGCAGACAAAACAACGTCGACAGCCAAGTGGTTGTAGCAGTCCGTCGATCGAATGGGTCTCTAATTGAACAAATTGCGGCAGAAGAGAGGAGTGAGTTAGTCGTCCATCATTCTGCTTTGTGTCAACGCACCTGACGAACGAACGGCGTCATCGCCATCGCCGCCGCCGCCGCCGCCGCCGCCGCCGCGCCGCCGCCGCCGCCCCCGACGACGACGACGACGACACAGTCAATGGTAGCTGCACCGCGTCATTGATAGGTCAGCTGCAAACCGTATGTTGCTTTTGCTGCCAGAGAGAAGCATGTGTGGAATACATATTGTGACACGAGGAAGAGTGAGGATTAAAGGGCGCTCTACTTTTTACCACTTCTGGATTAAAATCACGGAGCGATAGAAATGGAAATTGCTGTCGCTACGCATAGAGTGAAGAGTGTGGCGATTTAACACGACGAACCTGAATTGCTGGCTTGGCTGTAGTAGTCGAGGGGACGACAATACGAAGGAAAGTAATAGTTGTAGTAGTGGGGAAACATGACGTCCTGGACCAAGTCGAGCGAGATACTGATCAGTGATCACAAATCTAAGGTATTGGTTCACTCTTGAATATTTCAACGACGCTAAAGAGAGCTGCCGTACCATAGATGACTCTGTTGTGGCCACTAAGCTAGAGTTTGCCACAACTGGTCTCGTGTTTCAGGAGTAGCTCGAAATGCGTATTTATTTTTCAACGTTAGGTCGAGTGGAATTTTATAGGGGGCCATCCTTCAATGAGCCTTGAAGTGTCGTGGAGCTTTTGGAGGCAATCTTCCAATCTTCCTGCACAACTGAGTGATCTCTGACAGTTCGAGCAGTACAATTTCAGGCAACAAGACGAAATCAAACATTCAGGTATACGAACAGACAGATGGCAGGGGTATCTTTTGTCTCCCGCGACTGCAGCGTATGTAAGTGCTCGCCTCGGCTAGCTTAAAATGTTCCCAAATGTCAACTGGCTTTCAATAAACTTCCCGATCATCTTTTTCTCATTCCTTCGTTGATAGCGACGTAACAACAACAAAAAAAAAATTGAACGAAAGAAAAGAAATCGATATCACTTACTTGAATCTGTGACAAGTCTCTGTTGCTGCTGTTCCTGGGCCGCAGCCGAGTTTGGCCTGTCGATGCAGAGGTTGATGGCTCCGCCGGAGTCGAAGCCCTCACCGGAGGAGGAGAGGCGGTTGCTGCTACTTGCCTCAGATCCCAGAGGGGTCAGAGCCGCGCTCGAGTCATCCTGGGAGACACAGGGAATTTGTTTTAGTTGTTGCTGTTGGCGGAGAAGTTGATGGTGGTAGTGTGCTCTGAACAAGAGTCGGTACCACAGGTATGTGGTGACCGACGGTGTCGCTGCTTCACGCGGCAACATCTCGAAATAGACTGCGACAACTGAGAAGACTGAGCTGCACATTAACGCGAAAATTTGCCGACTCAGCGTGTGCAATTCGATCAGTGTGAAGAAATGCATTGACCTAACCAAGTCTTTGAAGAAATTCGACTCCGTCTCAGGCGGGCGCGTGGCAGCGGATAGCCGATCGCGCCCGAGGGGTGAGTGTTGTTTTATCCACACATATCAGTGCAGGCAGCTTCCTTATGGCCAATGCACTTGTTGAGGAAGGGTTGAGGAGGAGTCAGATGATAAAAGCCCAAACATCTATAATGACCAATGACTTGCACTTCTTGAAGCGAGGCCGTTAATCAAGACTGGTTTAACTACTCATTATATTAATGGGCATGTAAGCAAGGTCCAGCCATCCCTTTCCCCACAAGTAGGGCACGACCAGCGAAAGCTACCTCACGGCCGGCCACGGCTATGCTATGTCCGTCCGTCCGTCCGCCCGCCCGTACGCACGCACGTGGGCAATACTCATTAAGCGGCTACGCACCTGCAAGAAGTAGGCGTTGTTGTTCTGCTGCGGAAAGGGTTGAGCCTGTGAGTACGGGGTGATGTTGCCGCTGTTGACCCAGGCGCTGTCGTCACCGTAGTGAAACTGGCCCTGGAAAGAAAAATGCAACCAGATTGAAGAATGAATCATTGGCCCGAGGTCTGGTGAAACAAAGGAACCCGAGCTGAAGAAAAAGGATAGGATGAAAGCTAAAGTCTGCTTCCTCCCTCCTCCCCTGTTCAGTCTCTTTCCATGCTTTCTTTCTAACATTATCCATAGCAGCCTGACGCCGTTAACGCCGTTTATTCGGTGCTGTTGGATGTGCGCAGAGAGAGATGGCAGCAGCTTGTCTGTTCCGTCAGGTGCTCATTTTCCCAGGGGCAGCCACTGTTGCTGCTGCTGGTGCTGCTACCACACTACCATGGTTCTCTCCAGCAATCAATGGCATAGCTCGTCTCTCTTCTCCTCTTTCAGCCGGCTTTTCTCTCTCTCTTTCTTTCCTCCAGAAGTGAGCTTCTTCCTCCTACTCCTCAATGTTTTGCTTTTTCCCCCTCCCCCAGTCAAAGTCTTGCTCCTTTTCCACTACTGTTGTCATTTGCCATTCCAAGCGCTTCGTCTTCTTGCTAGTTTCTCCTCCCAGTTTCCCTCTGCACGAACAAACACAGTCAAGGAAGGCTGCAAAATTTCGCTCCGGTTCCATAAGAACTGTCAGCTTTGTCGAGAAATTTTGCCTATGTAATGATACCTTTTATCTATTGCTATTCGGTGCCAGCAAGGAGTAAAGTACAGTGGAGGCTTACTGCAGAGAAGAAGGCCGCGGGATGCATGGTGTAATCAAAGCTTCGTGCGAATGGGCCTGGGGCGATTTGTCGATGGCAGCAAAGAAGAAAAACGCCAACGAGCGTAACATTTAACTGCCCAAGCGTGACCGATGGAGATTTTTCCGGTAATGAGACAAGACGAAGACAAAAAAAAAAAGATAAATAAAGAGGCCGCGCGCGCATTGATAAGCGGATTGAAAGCCAAACCATAACTCCATCTATGGATGCGCTGTGAAGCCTCTGGCTCCAGCCACAGCACAATGGAGTACACCGGGGATACCGCCATAAACGACCTCCTAGGTTACTACGTAATGTCGGTTTGAATCGCCCGTGGTGGCAGCGGCTGCCGCAGCCCTGGCATCGATCGAAGGCGGAGAGCGAGCGAGCGAGCGAACACTATGAATGATACCCACACCAAAACAATAATTAGGCGCCGCGTCGGGGTCACCGGGAGCAAGTTGGGGAGGGAAGACGGTTTGGAATGGGGCCAGCACCGCCGAGACACCGTCCGGATACAACGTTTGCTCTCCTCAGGTCTTCCGTTACCAGGTACAAAGAGGCAAAGAGGCACACCAAGTGCACTGATTGGCAGGCAGTACAAGAACTTCGGCAGGAAATGAATTGGCCGGCAAATTTAATTTCCGATCCTTGTCAGCATTTTAAAGCTCCCATCTGCTTTCCTCGGCCACAACGTCGGTCCCCGCAGCTTCTTCTACTTCAGTGAGATCAAGACTCTCTCTCCCCACCTCTGCTAATGCTCGAAAGCGAAGCAGAGACCGCCAATTAGACAACGGAAGTCGTCTTGAAAAATTCCGTGGGAACAAAGTTATGGAAGGGCATTGCTTTGCTTCGTTCGTGCGTACTGACTGCATACGTGGCGGGAGGGGGGGGGAGGAGGGAGGGGGGAGGGAGTCCCAGGGAGAAGGAGAAAGACTACTTGATTGTCATAAACAGAGGCGAAATGGTTCTTCTTCTCCTGCTAGAATTTAGTGCGCCGCAGCGACGCAGGCGAGACGCAGGAGAGAGGGAGAAATTACGGCACATTTGGAAGATTGAACACTGTCGTTTATGAAAAACCCTAACGGTTCGATCCCACGGCACCTGTACATAATATAGAAGGAAGGATCCAGGAGCAAGGGAGAGAAAGGGTCCCCTCTAAATGTGGGGCATGGGATTTTCAGTTGGGACATTGGGTGTGTGGCTGCCAGGAAAGCGTCATAAAGTGGAGGACAAAACTATACGGCAATTGGACCGTGATATCCGCCACCAACGAGGAAGACTCACACATTCCGTTCCGGGGGAGCCCAGACTTCTCCGACACGGACCTGACGTGTGCGTGCCAGGCGCTGTCCACGGGAGCGCTGGCGATGACTCTCAAAGATGAGATCGACGGGAGGTTGAGGTAAAGTGCAAGTCTTTTTCGATGCGACGAAAGGAAAGTTTTGCGTCAACCAAAGAGTCTGTGAACTGCGTCATGAAGAATTCTCAAGACGGCTACTAATTCTACTTCTGGGAGTTCTTGGTGAGAGATTCCCTCATCTATCCGCGTTGACTCTTGTTTGTCGCCGACAGCGGCCGCGTCGGCCGCGGCGGCCGCGGCCAAAACAAATGAAGCAAAGGCTTCTTCTTTGGCGCCTCAAACGTCTGAGGGTCGGCAGCAGAATTCTCACCAAAAAGGGGATGGGAGAAAAAAGAAGTCGATGGGAATAAAAAGCTGACTGGACACATCCCTCCCTCCCTCCCTCCTTGAACTTGAAGCGGAGGAATTTAAAGGGGGAGAAACTTCTTCTGGGTCACTACCGTGAGAAAGAGCTGAACGTAGCACCAAAGTTTTCAGCGCTCGTACGTGTATGTTGTAGTCGTCAACGCACCGGGTGGTGCAGCAATGGCTGTGACGCCGTCCCCGCTTCTGGGCAGCTGCATGTGGGCGGGGGAGGGCGGGAAACAGAAGGGTACGTGGAAAAGTATGCGAGCGGAGTCATCACGCATATCCTTCCTCCTCCTCCTCGTCCTCCTCCCACAGCCATGTGTGTGCACTCGACGTAGTTAGTTAAAGCCAGCGACGCCGCTCATCTTTAAATACTTGTCTCCGTGCGTGTCCCCCTTCCCCTCGTCGTCCTCGTCGTCCTCGTCGCTGTCGAACCCAAGCCGAAGGACGAATGGCTTTTGGGGAGAGATGCTTTGAAAAAAGAGAACTTTGCTGCTGCTCGTACCGATTTTCCCACGGCAACTGAAGCGTGCAAGTCAGGCAAGAGGAAAGCGAGAACGGATAATGTGATCAAGTCGGCATGAAAACGAGAAATTTACATGCTCTGCGAGCATGTCGAGGCAGCGGCGAAGCCGGCGGCCGAGCCGGAGAAGCGGGCCAAGCCGGGGAAGCCGGCGAGAATCACGTCCACCGGGGCGGCGAACAGGAATTAGTCACAATTAGTTTGGTAAGATGAGGAGGGATTACACATCTGGTAATGACGGGGGCTCTCCGCCATTGTCTCCCCAACCCTTCTGCTTTGGGTGCCCACCCACAAAGAGAAGAGCGCGTAATTGGCACGTTTAGACCGGAGACCCGGAGATCGGGCCGTAACAAAAGCAGATGTGACTTTGGTGGAGGGCAATAAATCCGAATTTCTGGTCTTTCCGTCAACACACTTGCAAGTACATGGGGGAAATAAGACGGCAATTTGAGGACAAAAGATTCGACCTGCGGGGAGACGTCTGCGCTGCTGTCGTCCTGCTTCAACGAGCCCTTGTTAATGTGACTTGTGATGGATCTGCCCTTTGCAGCCGACAACTGCCTCCAGTACGTGCTACAACATCAACCCAGAGGGCGCTATTGCTATATGACCACAACTTGTGTTTTGATCGTCTTGAGCTACCAGACTCGTCTTCGACCCTACTTGTCAACCTGGCAACTGCCAGGCACACCTCGAATCAAGCATGCAGAGTAATTAATGACTGCCAGCCATGATTGGAAATTGTCTTTCCTACCCAATTGTTTGCAGTGGTTGTCGTGACCACCGGCTGTTGTTGCTGCTGTTCGGGAGGGGGCTGCTGTTGTGGAGGTTGTTGCTGTTGCTGTGACTCGGGGGTGGGTTGCTGCTGAGGCTGGTGATTCTGTGCCGAATGAAGCTCACAGAAATCCTCGGCCTTAATCTCGGACTTGATCTCCGGAAGTTCGGCCACTGCTGCCTCCATTCTGATGGGCATATTTTGCGTCCGTTCACACGAGAAGGAAAAGGTCTTTTTCAACAGGATTAGGCCTCCTCCAGATCCTTCGTCATTTAAAAGTCTTGTCAAAGAGAGGCCACAACAAAGAAGGCCTTCTCGCACTAGAGGGAGTCTGAGACAACAGGCCTTCTTCGTCACTTCTTGCAGACAAATGTCTAATAAGTCACACTCAAGAGAGAGGAGTAGAAGGTGCAGCAGTTACGCCATGGAAGACGACTGGTTCAGATCTGCGAGCGTTTTTCCCACGCTGCAAAGTCCGAACCCACGCCGGCGCCGGCGCCGCCGCCGTCACCAGCCGCCATTCAAGTCTCCACCGCCGCCGCCGCCGCTAAATTGTTGCCTCCTCTCGTACGCTCACTCACTCGCGCGCTTAACAGCGACGGTAGCGACAGCGGCGGCCACAGCGGCGGCGACAGCGGCGGCGACAGCGGCGCCATAAGCCTCGGCTCGCCCGCCCGCCCGCTCGCCCTCCGCTCGTCCATCCATGCATGCAGGTGCGACGCACACAAGATGGCGAAAACGAGAGAGAGCAACAGAGCTGCTATTGTCGAATATTCGGTCAACACAATAGCCTACGACGGTCACCATCACCGCAGCTGAGAGATGTTCACTCCGCGACAGCCACGCGGAAGCCGGAAGAACAGAAGCGAGAGCAAGCGAAAGCGTCGGAATGCGGAGGGGGAGATGGGGCAGATCTGGAGCATCATCTGCCGTTAGAAGAGGACAGAAGCGTCGCTTTGCACCTTCAGCTGGCAGGAGCCAGGGCAGGGATGGATGGATGGCCGGAGTGAGAGCCACCCACTACTACTGAACGAATATGTACAGTAGCTTGGAGTACAATATTGCTGCTGCCTCATCCTCTGTTCAATGGTGGCTAGTTATAGGCAGAGGCAGCAGCGACCTGAAAGCGATGGCCAAGCCTAACACAAAGGGAGGCAGATGGATTGATGCATCGTTCATCCCTAGTGTGTGTGTCCTCCGTGTGCTTGCTTGGCCAGTTTAAAGCTGGAGCGTGGGACCAGAAATTTCGATCGCAGCCACCAGCAAAGGCATACACAACAATATGCATGCATCTCTCGGAGAGAGGCGAGAAATTCCCGACTCGTTTTGTTCTCGCGTATCAAGTCATCGCGGATCGCCTCCAGCTGATGGATGGAATTAAGACGGCGCACAGAGGATGTGCGCGCAGTAGCAAATGACTCCAGGCAACAAATCTTGTGGCACGCACGAGGGCTACCGAACTACGTTAAGTAAGTAACTGTGCTCGAGGAGAGTGGTAAAGTCTTGTACGAGACGCCCTCGGGGCTTCGCCATTAGCCTAACTTGATCACGGTGCTTGGAACATCAGCGCTTCCGTCGATACGTTGCTAAACTTTTTGATGATTAATGCTGGCCCGGCAGCCCGTGTGGGCACAACGGAGGCACAGTGTCGCTAAGTACCACATTTAAAAGCCATTGTGAGTAAGTTTTTTTTACTGTTTTTTTTTCTTCAGGAAGTGCCCATAAGAGTCAAAACAGAGCTTCGTGTAGCAAAGCAGTAGTCAAGATAGTGGATATCTGGAGCTTGGATTGACGTCCGCAGGCAATGTACGAGGACCGTCCGTCACCCGCACACGCAGAACAGACTCATGGTTAATCGAACACACATGCCTTAATCATGGTTATTTCTGAGGGTCCTGCAAAAATCAAAATCTATGCTTTCTTCGTTTTCTCCTCACATTGACAGCGAATGAATAAAACACGAACAAATCTCTCATTGCTCTACTACGTGGGAACGATTTTTGCTTGACCCAGTGAAAAATGCTTCTTCGCACGGCTCCCCTACTCTTACTGACATCTTCATCACCATCAGGCGTGACCTCTGTCACCTTTGCAGCCCCTACTTTCTCGGAAGAAAGAAAACACACAAAAGCTTCACGGTGGCAGGCGAGACTGAGGAACACACGCGAGGATTCCATGAGATTCGATGCGCTGACCGAAAGTTAAAAAAAAAAAAAAAACACTGCTCTTCAGCGCCTGATAATTTTGACTTACAAGCTGTGTGCACCATAAATGTGTCATTCAAGTCTCAGTCCTCTAATTACACTCCTTTGTAATTGCCATGCATTTCAAGTTAAGCCTTGCTCGGTCGCATCAGAGGCAGTGACTCTGGGCCTGACTTACGTTGTCAGCTTCAGAAAGCTCATTCACCTTGAAGGCCTTGTGGGCCATCATCAGCGGTCAGGTTGGCGCGTGCTAGGTGGTCCTAAATGCCCCTTCTCACACACAGTGAATAATTGCAAGTGACATCCGACACCCTAAGCTCTCTAGCAACAGTGCTTTGGTGGGGGAGCTAATGCTAAGCTTGACCCTCTTCTCAGAAAGAATGGTCTGGTCCAGATTGTCGGCTGATCAAGCGAGGTATTCTTGGAACACCGAAGGTTCAGTGGCCGTCTTTTCAGTCTCCCCGTACAGAATCGCGCCAGTTGCGACAGATTTAAAGCACCACAAGTCTGTGCTTACTTCATTGCTAGCAATGTTATTGGCCAATACAGATTTTATGCTCTTTTTGTGAACAGGCTTTTTTCCTGGCATTCACTTTGACTCGTCCTTTGTTACAGTCCGTGCAGAGCTGAGGGAGGGACCCGCCAGAGGTCAAGAAGTTTGCATTGAAATCGAAACCTCCTCATCACCGATTTTGCACGGTAGCAGAAAACTTGAGGAGGTCGTAACAAAGAGTTGCTCTTCCCAGGAACAAAAGAGGAAGAAGAGTCTAAATGGCGGTCGCGAGATGAAATCTTAGAAAGTTGTGACGAGACGAGAGACTCTATTTGCCCCAATTCTCTCGAGTGTCTGTGGGTGGAAGGCAGAGACTTGTTGATCGAGGAGGAAGAAAGAGGAATCTTGATGACCAAGAGCACGAGATTATCTCAGGTGGAGGAAGACAGAGACGTCTTCACGAGAGTCGAGCGTGAGAAAGTAAGAGCACGGTTGATCCTCTTGAAAACTTACAATAAATGTGTAGTGCATACATACACACACACGCACACACTGTATTCGTCTACAATGCGACACATCCTTACCTGTGCACGTGGTGCACAGACAGACAGACAGACACCTACTTACGACACGACAATGTGAAGTCGCCTGCCTGCCAGCCAGGAAAGAGGCTCCGCTTCATACGCGTACGTAGCGGATTAAAAAGTCTGCAGTAGACAGACAAAAGCCAGGCAGGAGTCATTTGCGCATGCCATGAGAGCCGAGAACTCCAAGAAAATCTGCAGTTTTAACTGCAAGAAAAAATCCTCTTCCTCAGCGGAAGCAGCGCGATAAACAAATCATCACCGAAAGTCATGGGTCGTTAACTCTCTCTGGTAGCCCATTGAAAAGGGTTGAAAGATCTCTTCGCCGCTGCGCAGAAAGAGTAATGGCGAAACAGCGTGAGCTCGATTTCATTTTGGGAGGCCCACTAGTGAGAAAGTATAACGGATTCCCCCCCCCCCCTCTCCATCACCTAGCAGACGACAAAATTTGTCTGGTCGGTTGCCAGCAAGATTTTTTTTACAGTAACGCAATATGAGAGAAGCAGAGGATATTGGAGGACGATTTAATTTCCTCACAAGACCATTTGTCACAATTTGTGTTTGAATTATTCCCTCTGTTAGCCAAGAAAAGGCATCTTCCTACTTCTCCCATCAAAACAGAGCACACTTATCTTGGTGGGAACGTTCTTACACCTGATAGAAAGACGAGGAGGGTTGATCACTTCTTGCACACGCAGCTGAGCCGAGGGGAAATAGCAATTGGCTGGTCTCTCCTCAGACATTCCAAAGACAAATAAACCGAATTCTTGTTTGGGTGATTGGAATTAACTCATCGTGTTACTTCCCACGGAAGAAATCTGTCCCAAACAACACTGGAGACTCCAGACGAAACAAGCGCTCCCCGCAGCGAGTACACAGCAGTTGGCGTTCAACAGTAGAGAAGATCTCACTCACGCCACAAGTGCTCTGCTCTTCTGTCATATGTACTGCGGTATTGAACGACCAGAGTTTGGATTTTATCCCTTTTTTAATGTTCCCTCAATCCCCTTTTCAAGTTTTTTAAACTGACAAAGATGAGAAAGTCCATCATTCATTCCCCCCCTCGCCACTACCCTTCAGACGAATAATATTCGTATACGAGCATAACTCATTTTCATGCAATAGAAGCTGCGGGCACGCTCGAAATGTTGAATCGGCTGGACAAAGGACACAAAAGCGTGGGATGGGATCAAACGGGATTTTTTTGTCCTTTTGTTGCAGGCTTTGAGGACTGCGTAATTTGAGAACTGGGGAAAATCAGTAATACACAGAATCGGCCTGAGTCTGCAGCAGATCTGACTGTCATAGCACCAGTTACTCCTCTCCTAAGACGTCCGAATGCGGGCAAGAACCGATGGCAGCTTTCACACTCAGAGTTCTTGCTCGCGCAAGAATTTTCTGAGTGTACCCACTCACTGGCAACTGTGTAATGCTCCGTACGCATCCTGAGAGTCTGATTGAGCTAGTTCCCATTGAGTTAATTCTTGTTCACACACATGAAAAAGAAGCGTCAAATTAGGTGAGGGACCCTGACATTGCATTTCTATGTTCCCGCTGCAACTGCACTGCACCAACAACAACTTGTGCTTTCGTTGCTGCTTGGGAACAGCCAATGACAATGGCTAGAAACCATTTTTCCAGCTAACCGACGTCCTTTGCCGCTACTCGCTTAGACATACGTACTGTACGTGTCAGGGAGGAAGACATTCGCATACACACAATTCTGCACTCGCAGAGCATGCGCGCAGAGCTTCGTCGTCTGCGCAGTGATAACTTGCAGGACTATTTTATGTCAGTAGCCCCTCTTGGCGCTTTCATCAGTGGTCCGCCGTCGTCCTACTTATAAGCAGGGCTTCTTTCATCTCTTTTGTCTCAGAAGTGACACCAAGTGTTCGATTATAGCCTGCGCCGCTCTATATTTCCTTCCATTTAAATGCCGTAAAAGCAAACTAATTGCACCAACTGCTCAGGGTGGGCAAGGCCAAGGTAGCCAGCGGCACCCTTTCTGGACCTCCATCTTCTCTGCTCACGGCGACCACCTTGGAGACGTAGCACACAACCTCGGAGGAGTAGCAGGGGCGGGGAGGAGGGGGGGGGGCGCCCCATTCTTAATTGATTAGCGCACGCTCACCCTCCGTCTCTGCTCTCTCGTGCTCAGCATGCAACCTCGCAATTCAGTTTGGGGGATGAATGAGAAAACGCCCCAGGCTTAGGAGCATACGATCCTTTCACTGGAGAAAAAGAAAATGTGCCGCTTGGGAAACCAATCAGTCCAGAGACATGCACTCTTCAGATTTCGAGCTCAGGGACCGCATGAAAGAGGTAGACAAAAACATGTCATTACTGTACTACATACGGCATTTAAAGGGCTTCAATATTTAAAGGGCACATTAATTTCATTCACAGATTGCATGACGATCTTTTAGAAGTCTCATCCGTACTTGACCTTGCTGGGTTTTTTGCCTTTTTCCAAGTCTTTGGACTCTTCTCCGAAGGTTGCTTCGTAGCAGGCGTTTTCGAGGCTCTTCGCGACGCCTTTCCTAATATGATCTCTGTCGTCCAAAGCAGCACACAGCAGACCATAATAGCAGAGGCATCGCAAAGGCTTTGGCAGGTAGGCTGCAGTGGCAACGTCATTGGTCATCCTCTTGGAATGGATCGGCGCTCAAAGTCGAAGATGAGATTAAAATCAATCCAATGATTTGCTCTCACAGGCACACACAAACGTACGTTCTACGTGTGAGCACACACATATGGCTCATAACTTTTTCGTATCCGCCGCCTCTGAAAATTGATCTGACGACTGACTGACAAGAGTTTACTGTACAGCACACAGCTTTTGTCAAAGGCATTATTACTTTTTCATCCCAGCATCCAGCACAAAGAGGTCCTCCCGCCCGTCTACTGCGCCCTCACACACAGGTCTTTGTCCTGCTTTCTACCCAAAAGGGGTGTACCAAATGGCACAAAGAGAACGCACATAAAAAAAAAGGAGGACAAAAACTCATCTTCCACAAAATAAAGAGCCGCTCGCCATCCTTTCTTCCCTCCTTGTTCGAGAATTTGAGCCGCCCATTTTTAAAAGACCCTGCCCAATGTCTGTCGCGTGCCCGACGAGCCCCACAATCCCGACCTACTTGGCCTGCCTGCTCGTCAGCCCGCCGGCCAGCGCCGGAAGGCTGGTGGCCGGACGCTCCTCAGTTGTTGGCTAATCAATGACTTGACCGGCGTCAGTAAGGCACACCTGAAGAAGAAGTTCTGCCTGCCGTTGGTTCGCGTTCCCACGCTGAGCTCTTCGCCTAAGGCGCCGGAGGAAGAAGACGAAGAAGAAGCTTGGGGCATTGTGCAGGTAGCTTCATTCGTGGGAACGAAGTAGCGCAGCTTCCGCTGCTGCTTGACTCACTATTACGACGAGCAGCAACAAGTGTGCTGTGCAAAGAGATGTCACATACTCACACACGAAACGCGCCGAGCTCTGCTTGAACGGGCTACACTGGAAGAGGCCAATGTTGCCCATGCCAAGCTGGCGCCACAGCACACTAACAGTTTAGTACATGTAGAGCACGGCACTTGTGGCACACCTGCAAAATGTCATCCTGGCGGTGTCCCTGCAAAGTCACAGGAGACGTGCAAATGTGAAGATCCTTCTCGTCCAAATAGCTACTGCTGCGTCTTAGATTGACATGATAAAGAAGAGGAAGCTACCATTAGCAAAAATCAAAAGTTTTTTACACGGGAATAGCATTTCGTGCAGCGGAGAGTAGCAATGAAAAGGACCAGAGGTATGCTCAGTTGTATCATTAAAAAATCAGACCCAAAACCCCGTGTCGGAGGAAGTCTTCGGGTTTTTTCGACCAGAAAGGTCATGACTTTTTCATTGTTTGGATCCGTCGTCCCATGATTCTTTTCGTGACCCTGCTACTTTATCACTCATGATAAGAGTCAAGGTCGGAGGAGGTGTGGCATCGGCCAACCTCTCGGGCCACGACGGTAGCGGCGACGGCAGCGGCGACGGCGGCGGCGACGGCGGCGCCGGCGGCAACAGCAGCAGCAACAACAACAACAACAGCAACTGGGTAACTCTGATTGTAGCATGCTTTCAGGCGGCAATTAATGAGGCAGCTGTCACTTGCACACTTTACTTATTTGTCACTGAGACGATAAAGGCGCTCGCGAGAACTTGCGACGATATCATGCAAACTTCCATGCATCAGTTAGATGGATATTTTGTTATGAAGCTGGTCGAGTACACGTGAGTAGTGCTTACACATGTAAGCAGACGCGCTACAATACAAGTGCGAACGTGCACAGAAGTCAAGTGTGATTCATCATATGGACTATTCTGCCTTTTTACACGCACACACCAAACACATCCATCCACTTGCAAGAACCCCCTCATCCTCCTCTGTCTCTCGCTTTTAAAATTTGATCTAGGGGTCATGAGAAAGTCTCGGACCGCTCTTTCTCCTGCATGCCTCTTCCTTGTAATGAAGCAACAAACTTTGTCAAGAAGAACTTGCAGAAAGAGTCTGGATATGATAAACGCGCCTTCAACACGACGACAATCTAGTCTTGCCGGCCGGAAATAGTGAGAAACGGTAAAAATGTGAACTGCCGCCATGCCCATCATGACAATTACCGCCACAATATATGTGCGAGACGGATTCGCAGAGAATGGCCGTGAGGAGATTATCTTCTCCATCAAAGCGTCCCTCTTTTCTACGCTTGCCAAAATGGATCTTCCCTCAAATTTCTCATCGGGAGGCTCCCCACAACCGGGCGAGGAGGAGGAAGATGAGAAGCATCTCCAATGTCAATTGCCCAGCCATGGATGGCTGGTTTTCTCACCCTACAAGAAGAGGCCTGAGCCGATTGAATAGCAGCACGACCACGATGGATGGGCTTGATTGATAATCGCCTTCTCGTTATGGTGGTGGTGGTTTTGGTGGTGCCACTGTCAGTGCTTGAGCCAGTCCCAGTGCTGGTGCCAGTCCCAGTGTTAGTGCCAGTCCCAGTGCTCGTGCCAGTGCTGCTGGCGGAGTCTGACAGACCCAACAAATTTGCCGTGGCTTTGCGGACACATCCCAGAGACACTACGTAATTAGTAGCCTCATTAAATCTGTTCTTGCTTTCAGCGCCGAAAATTACCCAACCGACCAGCGCCACACGTGTTGACGAGGAAAGTAATTTTCCCCTCCTCCTGCTCCTCTTGCTCTCTTCCTTCCGATGTCATCGTAGCACGCTCATACGTCCGGTTCTTTGTTGGCTGCTCATGCGATTTGGGCATTTTCCAGAGAGAGAGAAGATGGATGGCGCATGCCAACGGCCCATGATTGACCTTTTGTTCCAAACCAAACGGCCCCAGCAGCTACCATGCAACTAATTACGCTCTCTCGCAACTCATTTGAGGCGATGAGCACCTGGCGTGTCAGTGAGTGAATATCGCATCGAAAAAGCAATCCCTGATGCAGCTTCCAATGTTTCCCGGCCACCTCGATAGGTAATTTCTTCCTCCTGAGAGAGTTGTTGTCCATGCAAAGCTGTCGTCGCGCCTCTGGTCGCCACCCTCGCCTCCCCTCTGTCCATGGGCAAACAGTTGTTGTCTAAACAACAATGCCCCAGAAACCAGCGGTGGCTGTAAAAGGACCACCCGCAAAAGCGACCAACGCAGGCAGAGACATTGCAACCGCATAGCAGACATCCTTGAAGATTTCTGGTCCTCGTCAACTGAGGAAGTGGAAGATTTCCCGCGCTTATGCAAACCTCGCCGTCTCTCAATTGATTAATAGCGCTCGTCTGTCTTATGCTAGTAGGGAGCGGGTACGTATGCAAAAAAAAAAAAAAAAAACACAGAAATTGCATGATACAAAAAGATTAAGTGGCGGCCATCTTCTTTCCTTCTGCGTGCGCACGAATGCGGCGAACCGAGCGACCGGCGGCCGCCCGCTTGCTCTCCTCCGAATGCACGTTATCGTCGTAATGATAAACAGCCACCTTGGCTCGGTAAAAATGACAGACCTGTCTTAGGACGAGCTAGAGGAGGAGAGTTGCGGTTTCCGCTCACTGCTACTCCATCGTTCTGCGCACATATTTTAAAAACAATTATTATTACCTCTCTTTCTCAATCTTCTTGGAGTGACGTGAGAGAGGCAGACACACACACAGACAGGCGGACAGACAGGCGGACAGACAGACAGACAGACAGACGGACAGACACACACACACACAGACTAAGGGAAGGCAGTCCTCGATCGTAGCAATTAGGACTGCCTAAAAACGGAGTGCATTAGCAAATGGGTAGGATTATGGGGAGAACGAGAGAGACTTCTTAAAAGGCCCCCCTTCCCTCCTCACTCAAAACACGTACCTAAAGTCCCATCCTAGCGCTGGAAGCTCCACTTTCCCACCGCCAGGTTCGTGGTGGCCCTAATTTAATTGCCCTTTTCTTAGCCCCGATGAGGGGAGATTAAAGTGAGTCCGGGCGGCTGTCACGACCTGTTTGTCTGAATGAGCAGTCATTACCCTGAGAGGAAAAAAAAGAGAGAGAGATCAGGCCCATAAAAGCTGCCGCCGATGGAGGAGGATTTATTGGAGGCTGATTGACTCTGGTCTCCTCTCCACCTTAGGCAAACTCTTGTGTGGTCACAGAGAACAGATTCGTCGACTCACTGTTTTTTAATCAGAGGAACAGGGTGAGAGGGACTGCGCAGCGGGGCGCTTTTTGAAGACGACGACAGGAAATGAACATTTGTCTCCGACGAAAACCAAGGTGACAAAAGCGGGCTTCATCATTAGCAGGAGGGGAGAAATTCCATCCAGAATTCGCTCCCGATCTCCTTCCTGCCAGCGCAGATTTGGACCGAGGGGGAAAATAAGATTCCCACACTTCTTGAAACTACGATGACTCTGCAGATAACCACTCTGCTGGTGACATCACGAAGGAAGAAGAAGAGCTGGTAGCTTGCATGCATGCACACGACTCTCACAATGATATTTGCTGCGCCAGCCACCAGCTATGGCCACCAGAGCAGCGGGGCGGCCTAAAATTTAAATGCTCCCTCACTCCGAGGCCGGAAAAGAAATTTCCACGCCATCACTAGTGAATTGTGTCTGAATTACCATGCTCACTGAGCACCATGCTTCCGAATTTAGTCTTTAACCCCGGACAAAAAAAGGGTTGAATATTGTGCTCGCGTCCCTGCCATTGTGAGCATGCCAAGTAGCGTGTGTTGTCTGTCTTTGTGTCGCCACTGACAGGACGAGCAATTAAGCGCCTTGCTCGATTTGCATACCAAAAGCCAACACCTCCGCTCAAGTCTCGAGCAGGAACGAAGAGGGAGGGCTTTTCTTCCAATCCAGAGTCCAGGCAAAAGATGCCACGCTGTATTTGCTCCCGTGAATCAAGAGCAAATCTGCTGCTTCAGTACTGCAGCTAAAGAGCAGCTAAAGAGTTCTGCTTCGCCACAGGAGGAGACAAGACGCTACTCTGACAAGCACGCGTTAGTTGCTCCAGAAGTTCTGCCTCTGTCCCGTCCCATCCCAGGAACCAGCACTTCATTCACAGTTTCTTCGAATGCTGCCTGTCTCGTTGAGAGGCAGAAAACGAAAGTCGCCGCAAGAATTCGGGATAAAAAAGAACAAGCTAGAGCAAAGCAAGACACGGCGTCTTCGTTGAAATCACCTATGCTGCAGCTGCATTCGATGGCCACTTGAGGAGGCAGAGCCAAATTCTCACGGAGGAGAGGCCTGGACCAATGGCGGACACTCGAGCGGCGGCGATGACGTCACTCAAAAAAAGGAGGCGGCGGCAAGCAGCTATGCAGAGGCATAGTTGGCGGCGGCCCTCGGCCAATTCCACTCCTGCAGTTCAAGTTTTTGTTCTGGCTTTTTGCTTTTGCACCTTCGGACGCCTTCAGTCTGCTCTAAAAACTTTCAGGCTAATGGTGGACTTTGGCTAGACAGAACGTGGATCATGCCAGCGTTCCGACCAACCCCTACGTGTAGCACTTTTGAAGCCTTAAAACCCATGATAGTGTGCACTATGTACGCATTACAACTGACTGCTGGCGTCTTACTTCCCTTTGTTGTGCTGGGTGAAGAAAGAATCGTTTGAGGTTAACTTTGCACATGCACGCAAGTTGTCTATTTCTCAGGTGGGAAAACTACACAAATCCGCAGGCCTTGCTATAATCCATGTGGACGTGCTAGTCTAGGTGTAAAGCACCTCGACATCGGAGTAGCTCAATACTGCGGTGACCAAGAGATGGTCACCAAGGCTGAAGCCACTTGAGACGAAGTAGGCAATGAAGTCCTATTTGGGGAAGTTAAAGGATAGTAAGCAGTCACCATGGCAAACATGCAGCTCACACAAGTGAACATGACAATGTTTGAGGATACAACGAATTTGCTACATTTGCAGCTGTCGTCTGCCTAATCGCTAAACTGCTCGGCAATGCTCTCAAGCGTATCCAGGACCAAAGATTACGATGTAGTCGACCAAGATGCTAAGATCACCTCGAGCAAAAAACATGCACACGGTGCTATCAATTTTTTGCCACCTCCTCCGGCACAAAAGAGCCAGAAAATCTATGACTGCATTCACACAGTCTGATGTCATCTTCGATTTCATTCAAATTCTTCATGATGTGGCTGAAATTTAGCATGATTGTTCTACTTCAAAAGTTCCTTTGAGAGTTTTGAAATATTAGTGATTGAACGAATACACGACAGAATTGTATGAAGGGAGCTAGACTTGAACGAGGGATAGAAAAAAGAACAATACAAAGGCGTGTGTGCACGTTTTTTGCGATCCAGAGTAATCTTTGCCAGTTTATTTGCGTACAGCAGTTGGTGGCGCTACAGTTGTACTATGCCAATGACGACTGCTAAAAAGCCAAGAACGGTTTTTTTAGATTTGCTCCAACCGTCGCAGTGATTCTTCCCACGCGCGCAATCAGGAGGAGGCGTAAAACGAGCGGCGCAAAGCTCAGCGACAAAATGAGCACGTTCGTTGGTTGTCCTATCATCCATATCCTGTTTTCAGACTTCCCCTCCGACTGCTACGAGTACTTCTAAGACTGTGGTTGAGGAGAGAGGTCACTAACGAAATGTCTCACGTACACGAGCAACATCGGCAGCGACACATCCGTTCCCACATCTTGGAAATCGGTTAGACAAGTCAGGGGGGGCGGGATGGCGGCGGCGAGGGACTCTTGACTCCCCGTGCACGAGCGAGACAGTTGACAGAATCGCCTCGATTCGTCACAATTTACGCGTTCTACCGGTCGCCGCCTCAAGTAGTATTGCTACTCACCATCGATATCGGCGATGGAACCATGGTCGACTGTTCTCCTGCTTGCTTTCTTGCCTTGCTTCGCCTGCCTTCGTGGCTTGACTTCAGAGGGATTCTCTCCTTGTGCAGTGTCTTGTGCCGAGGAAGAGAGACTCGTAGCTACATTGAAATCTGATCGCCTCTCCACAAATCAACGTCGCCAAGGTGACACAAGGGGCGAAATATAAAATCCTGTCTTCACTCCCTCGAGAAAATAAAGAACAAAATTTCTTGCAACTGCAGCAGAAGCCTGTTTTAAAGCTACGCACACGACCCAGGAAGGAAAGCAACTAGCAAGCACACCGAGGTCTCGCACACTTGAACGGTGTTCACAGCTGAACTGACGGACATATGCACATAGTCGGTCGTTGCCGCCACAGTTTGAACAATCGCAGCTGCCGTTACGAACATTCAACACGCCCGACGCGGGGATGTGGGCAGGGAGAGGGGGACGGGTGGAGCAGAAGCTCATCCCACGCACTATTGGAGTGAAAATACGTCCTGGCTTTCTAAGACCGAGCATGGAAGACCTAAGATGGGACCGTCCCAACTTGGCTAATTCGACGGCAATATTACGGATACATCAAGGACTTTTTTCTATAGAGTCACCTTCACAGCATCATACTTCTCTCTTCTACTCCCATAGCATGCGACATGCTGTCCTATGAGGATCGATGGCGACCGTTGCATTCAAGGGGAGCAGATGCAACGTTGCTGTCGCAGCCAGGGACATCTGAACCAGGAATGGGAAATTCTAACGCCCAAATGGGAAGGGAACCGACGAAAGTCACACGCACTTATGGGAACATTAGACGTAGGTAGATCTCCAGAGTATCATCTTTTTGTTCTTGCTACCTTTTACCTGCAATTTCAGATCTTACAATCAATCAGTTGCAGCGAGTGATGTATCACTTCACAGTCACTTTCTACTGGTTAAAGCCGCAGTCTTTTTGAGAAATCATCCTCAAGGATTGCAGTAAAAAGGTTGTTTTTTTGCACGACAATTCGAACTGGGAGTCTTTGGTTGGCTAAGAACTAATGTTGTAGCGCGACCATGACCGCCACCAGAGATCGCTACTTCTCTGGCGGGCAGAATCGGTTCAAGCCTCACCTGCGCCATCTATAGTCACAGTCAGGTAGATACGCATCGTTGCCGCAGTGCCTATCACTGGCAGGAGTAGATGCTTAGCAACGTGGAACGTAGCTCCCAATGCCAAGAGGCGCGACCAAGTCTTACCTAGCCATGCAACTTTTTCCTACGAGTGTTAAGATCAAATATCGTGTTAATAAAGTCATCGAGCTTGCTCGTCAGCCTAAAGCCAGTTGCTGAAAGAATAGAATGGACTAGGTCCGCGTTTTCCACAGCGTCCCGGACGCTCAGAAATGTCTCGTTTCAAACCTTTGGCTAGTTTTGACATCTAGGATCTACCCCGGGTGTGTCCCCTCACTGCATGCACAGCTCGATGACCGACCCGATGATCCGTTCGAGCCGTCTGGGACCACCTTCGTCCAAGATCATTGCCGTGAGGAAGTGGCATCTTTGGCTCGCTCGACTCGGCAGCAAAATTGAAATGAATGAAAGAGGCGTGCTTGAGGAGGAGGCCTTGAGGCTGGCCCGAGACAGACCCGGGGTGACCCTGTCGCTAGGCTCACTCGATACCCCCCCATGCTCTCCCAATCAGCGGTCTTACCTACGACGTCGACGTCGACCTTTCCGGAGGCGAAGGCGGACACCGGGGCGGGCTTCCCACTGAAGGCTCAGACGAGACTCTGATCACGATCTCCCGCGCCGTCCGTGACACTTGTTTTTGCAAAACTCCTTTTCACGCGCGGCCTTTCCACTGTTCGTGCCTGGCCTCTCAAGTCTCCCGAGGCCAAAAAGGCTCCGCTAACGTTAGCTGTTGTGTTGCTTGTTGCTTTGCTTTGCTTAGCTTTGATCTGCTCTGCCAGCGCCAGCCAGGCGGTCACAGGCAGGCCGATTCGGCAGAATTTCTTACCGGTTTCTCTGTCCGTACTCAGCTGGCCCTGGCCACGGTGGACCACGACCATGGCAGCAGCAGCGGCAGCGGCGGCCGCCACAGTCGTAGTCATATCAGCCGCAGCTGCAGCCGACGTCAGTCGCAACCGTCATCGTTTTTGAGCCGCCGGAGCCGCCCCAGCAGTCGGGGAAAGGGGGGGGCAGTCCGGGCGGATCCACCCAGATGCCCCAACCGAGGCAACGGGTGTTTGTTCTGGTTTGCCTCGTAGTTGTTCGGTCTAGTACCGGGTGCCCGATATGAAGGTTTCCCTATGTGTGCCTTTGTCATTTGAACACCACATTAAGTGATGTTGGTATCAATGGGCAGCAAATTTTACTGTTATGGGACTATTTTGACTGCTTTGAAGGAAAATTGCTCGAGACAAGTAGTGAAATCGAACAAATCAACAATCAAAACCCCGCTTTTTTTCACTGAAGAGGTCCCAAGCCAAAAAGGCTGAATCAATTTTGCTTATGCACTTATTTTACTGGAGAATAACATAAAATGAGAAGTGCGCCAAAAATGGACTGATTGACATTTCAAAATGACGTCGATACAACACTACGTGGAGTATAATATAACTCTTTTAACATATTACGTGAAAAGCTTTTCCTTTGAGTCTCTAGTTTCTGCTGATGGTGCTATTTTTAAATTTAAGTGCATCTGCTGGTTCCAAAATGACCTGCATTTAGCTGCTCTTTCAGCTTCAGTGACTGTTCTTAATTGCTCAGATCAACGCATAAAAGTTGTATTTTTAAAGCTAATTTCACAGCACTGTAAGTCTAAAGCTCTACTTTCTGCGTATGTTGCTCCATTAGTCAGCGTTGGTTTTCTGCCAGTATCGCTTAATGTAGCAAGTCTTGAGGGAAAGTTAAAAACATTAGTGCAGTGAAACTTTCAAAAACGGGACTCGTTTCTGGCAAGAAGGAAAAAAGGAGACAGTTTCAGTTGCATAGGACGAGTTAAAGAAAAGAAAATATGTCATCAAGTTGAATACTAGGTGATGACTAAAAAGATGTACTTCTTGAACGATTAGTCAGGAATTAAATGAATATTTCGGTGAAGGAAACACTTTTAAGTGACGGAAACATTTCCGCAGTGATGTAAGTATTACTTACGTGACTGATTGAATATTTTTGTGATGGGACTACTTGCCCTGGTGGAAGACGCATTGGTCTTGCTAAGGATACCCTACAAACTTGTTAAGTGACAAACATTTTCTTGGTGACGATAGAACTGTATTATTGAGATGATGGAAAGAATACTCCGGTGATGGAACTTTTTGCACTAGAGAAAAGTATTGATCTTGATGATAACTAAAATGACACCCCAGGAAAATTCTGTGCTAGATTGCTAACAATAAAGAACGGGAAATTGAAAGTGGGACCTCCTGCTTGTCAGTATGAGGAAGGAACAAGTTTTTAGTCAACTGTCTGCTGAAAAAAGCAGACAACTATCACTCTGTTGCTCTATCCTGACTTTAGCTGGTCATAGCAATGCACGGTAGGAATGCTATGAGTCTGGGCACTTTCGAGCCTGGAGCTTTCGAGCCCAAGCTGGCTCGAGTAAGGTTTATATTTTTTGGCGTCAGAAAAGGGGATATTTCGAAAACTTGCCAAATCTTGCAGCCAAGAGAAAGGTCGTCGCAAAAGCGATTTCAATTTTGAAGTTTTATTAAACTCGTGAGCCTAGAGCTTTGGAGACTACACCGTCTTCAAGTCCCTACAAATGGCCTCAAACCTTCAAGCCTCGAGCCCAGGCTCGTTACATCACTAAAGCAAAGTAAATTCTTCCCAGCACTGAAACATTATCTAATATATCTTTGTGTTCCGGGTCACAATTTAGCAACCTCGGACAGCGGGACATTTTCTCGACCTCCGTGGGCGACCCGTTCGACTGGGTGCCACTGTAACGGCCTCTCGGTGTGGTCGTCGCTAAAGAGTCCGACTGCACTACAGACTTCTGTCCTTGCGGGCAATTCAGGGACGTGGAGTGATGCGGGAATCCGTCAGAACTCCCCACCTGGTGGGTCGCCAACTCTTCCTCGGGGTCCTGACGCTCTTACTTTTGTTTCCGGCACATTCTCTCTCCCTGAGGGTGGACGCGGAAGAGGCTGCCGTCTTCGAGGTCGATCAGAGATTTCTCAGCGTAAGTACCATCTTTTTAATTTATTTACTTCATCATCTTGCACTTGCAATCGAGAGTTCAGCATTGGACCCAATCTTCTCTTATCCTCCCATTTTGCCCTCGTAGCATTTCGATCTCGAGTTCCAGCCGCTGACTCTCACTCTCCAGTACCAGGACTCCTCCTGGCTGTCGTGTGACCTCGCTAACGACCTCAAACTTTCGCAACAGATCCCTCGTCTGGTCCGGGTCCATCAGGTGTCGAGTTACTCCAGCTCGGACATCGTAACTGCTTGGCCTTCAGGTGGTAGAGGTCGAATCCCCTATAGGACAGGATGTTCTTCTAGCTCAAGATTGCAGAACTGTGTTGAGGACACACCTCCGAAGAGGTGTGACCAGGTAGTCGTACGATAACAAGTGCGCTTGTGGACGAGACCTCTGGAAGGTTGCAACATCCTTCAATGCTTCACTTGACCAACTTAGGACACCAAAGCATACCGAAGTAGCCTTTGCTGCTTGTGAAGAAGAATGGAATTTCAAACTGTGGAGAAACCTACTGCTGGGCGTCATCCACCTCCGGTAGATGAAGACGCTCAATAGGTCAAAGACATTGCAGTTCATGAGGGCCTTTTCAAGGAAGTCAGTCTGTTGCACTTTGCTGAAAACTGCCTTGTTTTCTGTGTTCTGTGTCCTCGACTTCAACACGGTGTCAAGTTCTACTATCCAAGATGTCAAAGTCTTCTCTTCAAGAGCGGTAACATCAAGTTCTCTCATGGGCGAGTTCCGAATCCTGGACTGCCAGATGATGGTCATTTCGACAGACTCTCACTGCGTTCATCTGACCTCTCCAAGGACTGGTAGAGCATAGCAGGGTATATGGGCTCCTGAAGGAGGACGAGTACGTCCATCACAATGGCACAGTTATCCTCGACAAGGAGGCAATAGTGAGACACACAGTTACGTAGTTTGACGTTGGGGAGATTCCCCGCGTCGTTTGCGCTCTCCAGAATAAAAGGACAGGAAACAGTACACACTCGTAAAGGCTGGATCGTGACAGATTCTATTCCCAGTCTGGCTCGAGTCACTTGAATTTGGTGCGTATGAGTCCTACAGTGGTCAATTGAGTAATTTCCTACTTCCAGGTGGCGATCGACTCCTCCGTTGTATCCAGAAAATGGATGAACTTCGACTTCAACTCACCAGCAATCCAGTCTATGGCAAAGGCACTCTCGCCAGCCTTTTTCCGCCTGGGTGGAACAGCGGCCGATCTTGTCATCTTCAAGCTGGACACTGAGGATGAATATGATGACGGTCAGAATGCTCACGGTTCAGGTTTTGCGATACCTGGTGACGACTTTTGTGTAAAACCGCCACGACACAACTTCACTATGAGCGCCAGAGACTGGGTTCTTGTCAACCACTTCTCCGAGTCTGTGGGCTGGCACTTTCTCTTTGACATCAACGTTTTGTTGCGCAAGGGCTTGAACTGGGACAGTTCCAACATCTCTCCGTTGCTTGAGTTCAGCTCCAAGCAAGGGTTCGTCAACATCACTTGGGAGCTGGGTAACGAACCAAACTCGCTGCACCACCAGCTCAACTTTTCATTGCCTGGGTCGCAGCTTGGCAGAGACTTCGCGGCCCTCCGTCTGGTGCTGAATCGTTTCCCACTGTACCGCAATTCGATGATAGTGGGACCAGACATCAATCATGTTGGAGGTTGTCGTCCGGGTCAAAAGACACTATGCAAGGCTCTCAGGTACCTTGACAAGGTCCTGACCAGCTCTGAAGGGGTGATTGGGCCGGTGACTTACCACCAGTACTACCTGGACGGTCACATTGCTACCATAAAGGATTTCCTAAGTGTGCAGACCTTGAGTGAGTTTGAATCCGAAATCGAAGTAATGAGAGAATTTCTCAGTGAGCGGCATCTGAAGAATGATCTCTGGCTTGGAGAGACGAGCTCCGCTTATGGCGGAGGTGCCAAGGGTCTCTCCGACCGCTACGTGGCCGGGTTCCTGTGGTTGCACAAGCTCGGGGCAGCTGCACTCGGCCATCACAAAGTTGTCATTAGGCAAACTTTTTATCACGGCTGCTATGCACTCATTGGTGAAGACTTGTTACCAAATCCTGACTTTTGGATCTCTGTTTTGCACAAGCGACTTGTGGGGACTAAAGTGCTGGACCTGAAAGGAAAAACATTGAATACTCTAAGACTATATGCACACTGCGACAAAGACGGAAGAGGAGTGACCTTATTTGGCTTCAATCTCGCCAACGAGAGGACTTGGTTCGGTCTAGAACAGCCTCTGGATGAATCTCCAATCGATCATTACGTTCTTGGCCCCGAAAACCTGACGGGTCGAGAGATCAAGCTCAACGGAGAACTACTCCGTCTGGAAGGCGATGGATCTCTGCCGAAAATGGCTCCGTTTAAGACCGGACCTATGTCCTGGCTGGCCATGAAGCCTTTCGAGATGGCCTTCTGGCACTTCAAAAATGTTTCAGTCAAGGCTTGCTCACGAGAATTCGACGCAGAAAGTGCTTACAGTGCAGAACGTGTGTCGAGACACTAGGTCATTGACTGATACTGACTTGTGTTAAATTCTCCTTTGTCGTACCTAACTTATATTCTCGTTGCTACATATGTACAAGGCACCTGCACATAACACATACGTATAACGTCCAATATGTTAAATTTCTTTTCTTCCGAGCACCACAACGTATCTTTCAGAATATTGACGTACGTACGAAAATACATTCTCTCTCGAATATCCGTTGCACTCGCTTCGCCAGATGCATTCGGAAAAGCAACGTCACCGTACGTACAAGCCCTTCAATTATCGGTATCACATACGGAGCCCACGTAACATTCCATAAGGTAGAGGTACGTTCTCAGACGGAAAAGTGTAGCATTTTCTTCCTGGTCAACAACGACAACATCTTCTCGAGTAAGGATGGGTCAAAGAACTGTCAAAATGTTTGGGGCAAACGATTCCTATTTCGTTCGTAACACTTGGACGGGAAGCCTAACTTACGGTGTCTGAATACCTAACAAAAACCAGTATAGTTCCGCCTTCTCTTAGAAGTTATCACTGGAGCCTCAGAGAGTATCACTGTGAGCAACTCAGACCATACTCGACTTGCTGTTCAGTATTGACGTGACGGCTGTAGAGTACGGCGATTTGGTTTCCACTTGGAGGGTCTTAGGCGACATCAGAAGTGCGGGGCCGATGGAATCGGAAAGTTCCGGTGAGATCTTGTTTGAGATGCTTCCGCCGGAAGGAGGATCATTATGCTGTGAAAGGATGGTGGCTTTTACAGAGTGAAGTGCAAATACGAAATATAGATCTATCGTATTCAACGACTTACCTGACGGAACCTATCTGACGTTTGAGCGTCTGTCTGACTTTGTTTTTGCCCCGGTGGTGTTACAAACGAAAACCTTTGCTGTTGCCCGTACCCGGGACCAAACGACTGCACGGGACTCAGCCCCACTTTGGAATAAGCCCCAAGATTCGTCGGCTGAGGAGGCATCGTCGCTTCGTCCCTTGAAGGGCTCAAGGCCCCTACCTTCTTAGCCTGGGCGAGTGAGATATAGCCTCCACTAGCGGGTTGCTGCTGCTGATGTTGGAGCTGTGGTTGTTTGTTTATGGGCAGGTTTCGAATGGCTTTGAAGGGCACATACCTAAATTGAATGAAACGTTGCAGAGAACACCGACTCTCAAATCAAACTTTCATTGCAAGCATTTACGCACCCTTTTTCAGCTGGCTGCCCCTGTTGTGGTTCTTCCTCCCTCATAATTACAGCGGGTACTGAGTACCCCGGCGGAGGAACCCGGGTAGGACTTTCTCCTGGCATAGGCAACTGAGCAACTTGGCTGTAACCAGGAGGCAAGCGCCTTCTGCGGATTTCGTGGTTATCGTCTTGCTGTTGGCTGAAAACATCAATGACGTCTCCTCCGCACGAAGGTGTGTAATCAACGTCTGGCTGTTCCGACTGTTGCTGCTTGACGCTAATGTAGTGTCCTATCTCACCGCCGTTTTCGTGCGGCTGCGATGAAGAAGCTATGTATTCCAACTGCTGCGGTTCATGAGTCTTGTCTTCGTCGAAGCTGTGGTCATCGCCTACTTCAGAGCTCCCGCTCGTGATGTCGCTACTGCCGCTTGCAGTCCTCATAGGCTCCGGGAGAAGTGTCTGTGCGAAATGTAGTAATAAGACAGTTAGTAAAGCATCATATACCTGATCACCCTTTAAACCATCTCACCTCTGAGGACTCCTTCGAGTTGACTCTCGGGAACTTCTTTTTGGCCACGCCGAGCGCGTCTTCATCGATGGTACGTCGGTCTTCCTTGTGTGGTCCGGTCTCCATAATTCCGTCGGGAGCGAGCTCGGAGGGACTGGGAAGGAACACCTTTTCTGTCACTCTCTTCCAAACTTGAGTCTGTTTTTGACACCATCTGCAGCAACGACAGAAGTAGCAAGTAACCACGACAGCCACGACGGAAATGAAGGTCACCACGAATAAAATAATTATCCAGGGCACAGGACCTGTGGGATAAAACAAATTGTTATGAATCATTCACACATAGACTCAGTAGTTACATACAGTACAGCACAAACTTCGACTGCACGCTCACGGTGTCTACTTGTTTCTAGATTGTACAGAAAGAAAGTAGGGCTTAGCGATTCACCCATTTCTCGATCTACTTTTCGATCGTTCCTCCTGCATTCGGCCAGCTTCTCGTCATAGGCTAAGTCCGCGGCGCTTTGCATGCAATTAATCCTTCCGTCACAAGCAAGACCTCTCGCTACGCAATAGCCTCCCTTCCCGCACGGCAAATAGAGACCCTCGAGGCCAGCACACTCTGGTCTCGTTGGCGTCACCACAATTGTCACAGAGGACAGGTGACTGCCGCCTTTGTACAGGATGTCCAAGGTATTCGTGGATTCGTTGAAGAAGCGCCTTGGATTTACGGCTGAAGAAGCGTTCGGTGCCGTGGTGGCATGAAAATGGCCGCATAGAGGGTCGCTAAAGACCTTGGTTGGTTTCCAGTAGCCAGGCACACGCGTCTCAAAGTGGATGCTCTCTGAAGCTTGGCAACTGAGGTCCAGTTGCTCGACGAATGCCGCCAATCCATAGCCAGGTTTTGTCATCAAGCGTAGACGACACGTCGACGAGCTGGTTCTGTTCAGGCTTACTATGGCGGCACCGAACCCCAACTTCACCTGGGCACCACATTTTTCGCTCAAATTGATGTTCATGTAATTAGTCTCTTCAGAGAACCTCGCTTTGGTCCCCGTGCTTCCCCCGCAGCAGAGGGCAAGAAATATTAAGAATTTTCTCATCTTCAGTCAGTAAGACACTGGCAAGAAAGCGAAGAGTGGGGACTGCACTATTTTCACTAACCGCGAGAATGTGTCAGCGAGAGAGAATTCCTCGGACTTCCAAGTAATGAACAAGAAGAAGGAAACGATGAGTCAGCTCTACGGCTCATGCTGCTACTTATCACTGCAGAGCATCCGCTTTAAATAAGAAACATGGAAGTAAAATGTACTTACTCTGGCAGTATGCCGGTGTGACTTCGACGGGACTCCAGTCGCCCTCGTAGGTCCTGTTCGCCTCATCCACAGTGACTGCGCGGACGGAGAAGTTGTACATGTTGGTGATGGATTCGTTGTAACAGTTCGGCGTCCATTCGCTTCCGATCTCGTCGAGAGCGAGAACTATGCGGCGAACGTCGCCTGGGGTGCTAAAGACCTGATGAGTCTCGCTCAAGCCTTGACGCGCCACTGCCACGTCGTACTGCCTCAAGGGACCGCCGCGATGAAAGTCAAGGCCCCACTGAACCTCCACCACAGTGCTATTCTTAAAGGTCACCAGTGGTGCGCGCATTTGGCCGGACTCTAAATGATGAATTCATAGTTGACATATTCAGTAAGTCTAAATAAAGATCAACTTGCTTCTCTCAGCGCACAACAACTGAGAAACTCACTTCCAATGCCCGTGAGGATCTTGTCCTCGGCCCAGTCGACTCCACATAGTGGCTCCGCGATGCCTTCCATCCTGGTGCAAGCGCGTACACCCACGGTGTACTTGCCATAAAATCGAAGCTCGTGCACATCGGCTGGTGGGCTCTCGACTGAAAACTCCCGCACTTCTTCCATCCCGCGAAAGTCGGTGAAGCGCAAGCGCACTTGGTATGAGTGGATGGGAGAGTTGGGAACCAGCGGAGGTTGCCAGAAGACCTGGGCGGAATTCTTGCCTAATAGGAGGACTTCCAGCTTGGTGGGTGGACTGCCCGGACGGTCCAGATCAGTGCGATTTACTAAGTAGTCGGACATCTCGCTCTCGCCGGCACGAGTTTGTACAGTCACGCCCACCTGAACACGACAGAGTTTAGTTGAAGAGCTTAATGTCACTTTCAACTAATGTCGTCACAGTTTGTACCTTATAATAAGTCCAGGGCTGCAGACCCTGTATCCACACTTGCTCTCTCTCCGGCTTAGTAAAAATGTGCGCTTCCTTGCCTCCCACGCAGTCGGCAGTGTCATCCTTGGAGGCGACCACGCAGTAAGACACCTTGTAGCCAGTTACGATGCCAATGCGGTCTGAACATTCTTGTCGCCAGCGGACCTTTAAAGCGTCCTTACTGGCCACATCGATGGATACTGTCTTTAACTTTCCAGTGACTGAAAGAGAGAATGGAGATATGGAGCATTATCTATGGGATGCATCAAATTGTACTATCACCTCTGTTCTGCAAAATTGTGCATGTCGCCCAGATCATTCCGGATGACTTAGTAGGCGTGTTTGCAGCAATAGCGAACTGGTACAGGCCCTCTGTAGGAAGAGAAATGTTGACCATCCTCGTCTCCTTCGGAAGCTCGCGCCAATCGAGAAAGCCATCACACTGGAAAAATATTGTACCGGCTTCATCGTCAGTATTGCGTGACTTCTCAGTTAGGTTTGCGAGGAGAAACTTCTTTGTGGCTCACCTGATATGGTCGGTCTCTGCTGTTTTCACTCTTACACCAGAAGACGGTGTAGTTGGTGACCTCATCCTCGTTCTCTGGGGGCAGCCATGAAACCTCGACGAGCTTCTCCGTGTAAACAACCTTCATGAAGGAGCGGGGCTGGAGACCTCGAACTAAAAGGTAGAGAGTGCGTATATATGGGCGTAAACTATGAGCGACTTGCTTTATACAGTAGGTGGATAACATAAACAGACCCCTTTCCTCAGCTAAGAAGCTTTCCTAAAAAATGTCGGTCAGTGACGCCGAGAAAAATTAATCGCTTGAGCAGCTGCTGCGGCAACGATTTATAACGTTACTTTGTCCGTTAACTCACTCTTGTCGCTGTTGGGGACGTAAACATGGCTTGACTCCGGCGCGTTGCCCATGGCATTCACGGAAGTCACGTAGAACGAGTAGTCGTGCATGCTGAGATGAGGAAACACCGCATAAGCACTAGTTACTATCGTCGGGGTGATGAACCTGCGCAAAAAAAAGGACCGGAATGATTACGTGTGAAGTCCACGTGCAATCGTTGACCCAAAGTCCACCTGGCTCTGCCATCCTCAAGGACTTCAGAAACGGTGTAGCCGAAGTCGGGACCATTGGTCATGTAGGCCGGAATCTGCTGCCAATAGACGTAAATAGTCCTCTGCTGGAGAGTTCCTACTAGCTCAAAGCTCCCCTGAGCAGTTGCGGGTGGTCCTTCAGG
>JAAUXU010002109.1_pt1 | contig 69775 bp, 47 predicted proteins | sample 7278151 | NCBI WGS metagenome assembly JAAUXU01 (sample SAMN14350113, study PRJNA611818) | marine sediment metagenome | isolation source: surface marine sediment (1.8m) | place: French Polynesia: Moorea | collected 2018-08
CCTGGCACCACATTTGCTCCTCTGAAATGTGAAGGCTTAGAAAGTATCCATTTCCCGTAGAGTTGAGACACAAGATTTCCGCAGATTCCGTAAACATTTCTGAATATGAACTCACCCGAGTCCTTTTGATTGATTCTGCTTTTTGAAACCCGAAGACATGGAGCCTTTTAGATAAAAAATGAAAGCAAAGGAGGGCAACATGTACACTAAATTATTGATCATTGGCTTGATGATCGCTTTGGGTGCTTTGTTAAGTTCGCTGCACTCACCTGAGCTTTCCAATGAAATGGTTGACCTGGCCACATTATATGAATACAGCATCGTCAAAAAGATAGAGAAGTGCGAATCACAGGCGGATTTGCTGCACACTTCCGGGTCCGCGACACTGCGGCATCATGCAACGCTCCAGGATAAAAAGGCACAATTCTTTGATACCCAAAGGGATTTGCTGGTTCAGGCGATGATTCAAAGACGTCTGGAACCCAAGCAGTATAAAATAGATCACTTTTTGGAAGTTCAGTTTTACCAATCCACGGCAAACTAATAGCCCTTAGATCGGATATCTCCTGCTGGCGCGCATCTCGCTTACCGGTGGGTGGCACAAGCACGCATGCTCTGCAGCCCCCACCGGTTTAGGCGCGCAGCGCGATCTCTGCTGAAATCCAATGCCCCGCATTTGACACCTATTCCCAGGTCCCGCCGGACAGGCATTTATCTATGTTCAATTTCTCGAACTGCTTGACTTTATTCTCAATCTTGTTAACTTAATTTTTGGTGTCCAATAAAAATCTACAACTTTCCGGGTAAGTAGCGTAACTGCCTTGACCTCAAAGCGAGGCCGGTGTTTGTGGTAAATTAAACTATGATCGTCTCTTTTCATCCTTTATTTGAAGCAGACCAAAACATTATCTGTGCCGGGCGCGAGCCCAATACAGATGATCTGGCCGCCATCAAAGCCGCCAAGGCGATTGTATTGCCCCAAGGCTGCCGTCAATCTCTGTACGAGATGGCCATCGACAATTGCCGTCATGTTTTTCCCAATTATGATGCGCGTTTTGCTTATCCCGGAAAAATCGGTCAGATCCAGCTGTTCCAAAAAAGCGGCGCTGCTCACCCGCGTACCGAAACCTTTGCTGCCCTGACGGATTTCAGGCGGCAGTATGGTGAGAACGCCGAAGATCTTGCTTTTGAAATGCCATGGGTTTTCAAATTTGACTGGGGAGGTGAAGGCGAAACTGTTTTTCTGATAAATTCCTCGGAAAATCTTGCAGAAATATTGCAAAAAGCCATCGATTTTGAGCGCTCGGGTCAAAAAGGCTTTTTAATACAGGAATACGTCCCCATACAGGGCAGGACCCTGCGGGTCGCCATCATCGGCCAGTCCCTGATTTCATACTGGCGGATTCAGGAAGATACCCAAACGTTTAGGTCAAATGTATCGCAGGGGGCACGCATCGATGCCGCTTTTGCTCCCGAGCAACAAAGGGTGGCAAAGGGTTTCGTAACATCTTTTTGTGGCAAAACCGGCATCAATCTGGCCGGCTTTGATGTCATCTTTGCCTCGACTCATAAAGACAGCAAGCCCCTGATGCTTGAAATCAATTATTTTTTCGGCCGCCGCGGCCTGGGCGGCTCCGACGCCTATTATGAAATTTTAAATCAGGAAATTAAAAATTGGTTAGGAAATATATTATGCAAGCAGGAGCAGTTAAACACCAAAAGGTAATTTCATCAGGTATTTGGTGTTTCGTTTTTGGAATTTGGTATTTGATTTTACATATAAACATATCTATTCGTTATTGAACCGCTGAACACAAAACACTAAATACTAAACACGCTCATTTAAAAATAACATGAAGAAAAAAAAATCCCCCGAACCCTTTGCCTATGATCTGGAAAAATCGGATCTGAAGCGCGAACGCCACAAAGCCCGGGAATTGCGCGGATCCCAATGGTGGAAGCGCCAGTTGGCCAAAGGGGTGTGTTATTACTGCGGCAGCAAAACACCGCCCAAGGAGCTGACCATGGATCATATCGTTCCGATTGCACGCGGCGGCAAAAGCACCCGCGGCAATGTAGTGCCCTGCTGCAAAACCTGCAACACCGCTAAAAAACAACTCCTGCCCATGGAGTGGGAGGCATACCTGCAGAAACTTACCTCAACATCATCCTAAATTCATTATTATTTATTTTTCCCAGGGTCGAAAAATTTGCGAAGATTCCATTTATATGCGATAATTTTAACAGTTGCCTAAACCAAGTATCTGTTGCCCGTTGGCCCGTTAGCCGGTTAACCGTTAACCCTAACAAACAAAAACCATCTTACCCAACCAACGGGCAATCGGATCAGCCGGCTAACGGGTTACCCATACACCCTGCTAGAATCAGCAACACAAAATTTCTGAATACCCGAAGCACCCAAGCCCATACATCAGGAAATTCATCATGCAAATCAGTTGTTCGAATTGCAAAAAAGTTTACACGGTAAATTCAAGCAAGATACCGCCCAATGTCAACACCACGCGCTGCAAAGCCTGCGGGGGTTCGGTTCCCCTTCAGCCCCAAAAATCCCAGACTCAGCCTCAAAGCGCTTCCAAAACAGCAATGCCATCAGACATTGTGCAGATCAGCTGCCAATATTGCAGCCAGCAGTTCAAGATCAAATCCAGTGCCATTCCCCAGGGCGTCACCAGCACCCGCTGCAAAGCCTGCGGCCATGCGATTTCCTTAAAGCCTGCAACCGACGCGGCGGCCCCCATATCCAAATCGGCAAAACCCGCTGCGTCCGAATCAGGGATCCTTGAGATCGCCTGTCTGTATTGCGGTAAAAAATACAGCATCAATTCCGCCAAGATTCCACCGGGTGTCAAAAGCACCAAATGCAAGGACTGCGGCCGACCCATGTCTCTGCAAGCAACTCAAACAGGCCCATCGGCACTTCAAAAAGACGCCCCGCCGACTCAGCCGCAACCTCATGAAGCAGCGCAAGGTGCGTTTGAGGGGGCAGAGGCCCCGCTGATCGCTGATGCCGGGCAGCGTGCAAATCCAATCTGGCTAAGCCGGCGGGCGTTTTTAGCGGCAGCCGTCCTCATTATAGTGCTGGTGGCCGGTTATTTTGCGGCCGCCAACTGGTATGGTTTAGACAAAAGCCGTCTGGGATTGGACAAAATCTTCGCAAAAAAACCGGCCGTTGAAAAAGCTCAACCACCTGCTCAAACGGCACCTGTCGGAAACCTGGCAAAAGCCAAACCGATTGGCGCCCTTAATCTCAATGTCCCTCTGCTGCTGGCGGCTGTGGATCAGAACATGGCGGCAGATAAAAAAGACATCCGCTATAAGATGACCACTACTGTTATCAAATCGTTTGGGTTAAAAAACATTGAGCTTTTCCTTTATCCGCATCCGCAATACACTTTATTACCGGTTATTCTAGCCAGCGGTGAAGAGGGCAATAGTCTTGAGAAACTGGTAAGTGCCCAGGCGAATTTTGTACAGGTGCTGGAGCCGCTGCCGGATGGATCTTACGCTTTCAAAAAAGACGCCATACCGGCCGACAAACAACAAAGCTTCCCCATTGATCTATACCGCGTTCGATTTGTCGATGACATCGCCATTATAGCTCCGCAAAGTTTCTCCAGACTGCTGCGCAAAGGACCAGACTCCCTGCGCAAAACCCTGGTGGCGCAAATGATCGCCGCCCTTGCCCAGCCGCAGGACCTGGCTGTATTGGCGGTTCGCATCCCTGAAAATTTCAGCACAGACTGGCAGAAAAAAATCCAGGGCAACCCAGCCGTGCAGCAGAACCCACAGGCCGCCATGATGATCGCCATGGGAGGCGGGGTTCTGACCCAATTATCCGAACCAATGAAAAATGTGGAATCGCTGGCGGTGGGTTTTCGCCTGGATGAAATCAATGACCGCGTGCTAAGCTATGCCCAGCAATTTCGCGAGGGTTTCGATGGCAACCGTATATATCAGCAATTAAAAGCCGGTGATCCAGACGATCTTGATGTTGACGGTATGGTCTTAAAGCTGGTCGAGCTTTTTAACGATCCGCGTTACCGACACACCCTCAAGCACAAAAACAATCGTCTGATGATAACACTCAACTGGAAGCAGACAGATGATGAAGCCTTCTTTGCGGCCTTGTCAGAGGCCACCATCGGGCAGCTATTTGCCCAGGGTATGGCGTTAGAGCCCACAGAAGGCCCCGTTGCCGCTCAATACATCGATACGCCGCGCATTTTACCGACCGTCAATATCGACACTTTGAAAAAAACCGTGCCCGCAGCGGTTGAGCAAAACCTTTTTCCCGGCAATTACTGGAGTTTTGGTGATGAGCCCCGCATGACCCTGGAATTTGACACGCTTGCCATTCCAAATGCATCCCTGGCCCAGTTAAAATATGAGGTCATCGAAGTCGCATCAACCGATGGTGCCAATATCATGCGGGTGGAGGAAAACGCCTTTCAGCCCATCATTAACCCGGGTAGTGCTTCGCCCGGCTTTATCGAGATTAACGTTAAAAAGAAAACCCCGGCCGAAAAGCTGGCAACCGCCAAAATCCAGTTTAATCTCACCTTACCATCGCGTCTGAAAATATTTGAATTTGTCGCCACTAATGACGCCCCCGGCACGATCCGCAAATCTGAAGGAGTATCAGTGAAGCTGGCCCGCCTGGAGAAGGATGTGGCCAAAATCAGCTTTCGCGGTGGTGCTTCAGCGCGGCTGTATGCGTTTGACAAATCCGGGCGTTCGCTGGCCCCCAAAGAATCCATGAGCGGGACCTCGTCCGCCACCGCTCGTTTTCAGGGTGAAATCTACCGGCTGCAAGCGGTCGTGGTGGAAGAAAACTTTGAGCATGCCTTTGAGGTAGCGGCTGACCTCAACCAGGGCAAAGAGCTGGCCCTGTCTCACAAGCCGGAAGAACCTGCAAGACGGCGCTATGACCATCGCCCCATGCAAACCTTTGTGAATTACACCGAAAGTGAGCTCAATGGCCTGAATGTGGCGTGGCGGGAAGCCGGTGGCATGATGTGGAACGACAACCTGCGGGTCACGCTTCCCCGGGGGCCCTATAGCGGCGATATTGCCTGGGAAGTCCACTTTTTTGGTGAGCGCGAGCCGGTCTATTTAGCGGGCACTTCATTTCACAGCCCGGGCGGTTTCAGTTACGGGCTTACAGACGGACAGCTTAAAAGCGCCCATGCCGCCTTCGGAAAAGTGCGGATGGAGCTGGCAGCGACCATTGAGCGCGTTACTTTTGAAAAACAAGCTGACCGCAAAACCAGCGTTAAACGGCTGCCTTCCGGTCAAACCATCAAGGTAACTTTCAATCAGAATGAGATCACATTGAATGCCGGCAAAAATGATGTCATCCAGTCAATGGCGTTTGATGCCGAGGGCCTGCAATTACGTAAGGATGGTTATACGGGGATCAAAGGCAATCAGAAAAAGATGTATTTCTGGGGATTGCCCACCCGTTTTGTCATCGATGTGGCCACCGAAAAAATCAATAAGACCATTGAATTTGATGTTCGCCAGCGAACGGTAGATGAAACCCGCTACCAGAAATATAAACAGGACATTGCCAACCACCGTGAGGTGGTCAGAACACTCAAGCAAATCGCCAGTGCCCGGCGCAAGGATCGCTCAAAATACGGCGACGATCTTGCGGGGCTGTTTTACCTGTACGGCCGTAAAACCAAAAAACCCATGGCGCTTGTGGATCAGAAGGTGGCCCATTCCGATCCAGCCGGGCAGAAACGTTTCGGTTACACATCAAAGCCATATAAAGGCTATTATTTCACGGTGCTGTCCGGGATTGAATCCGGCGGCACACGCAATGACTACAGGCGATTGCCCAAACAGCGCACCTATTCCTGGAAAAAAGGATCATTTAAAACCGCGCTGTTTTTGCAGCCGCCCGATCTGGTCGCCATCCCCGCCGACAAATCGCAGCCGACGTTTTTTATGCAGTATGATCAAATTTTTATGAAACAACTCAATGGCGACAAGCTGACCTATCTGCCGGAAGACTATTACAGCACCGGCTGGGTGGAGGCTAAGTTTGTCGGCGGATGATGAACCATTTTAAAGATTTTACCCCGCATTGGCTTTTTTAGTTCAACATAACAGTCTAAAAGGCCAACAACTTTGATTTAAGCGGGCAGCTTCCCCCATGTTGCGGCGCCAGCCTGCCATTTTTTTGCATTTTCCCACCATCATCATTTTATTATTTAAAAATATAAAGAATTACCCCGACTGTCCGATATTAACAGTAGGATTTAATATAATTTTATCAAAACGTTGTCTTCAATTGTGCAGCCCATTCACCAAAAAAAATAATATATTGCTTTTACACAGATTTTACAGATGGAAGCCGTCTTTTATGCCCGGGGGCCATCCATATATTTAGACATTTCGGCAGCAAGATCGGACAAATTTTATGATTCTCAAGTGGATGCAAAAATTAGGTGCGGTAAAAACCGCTCTGGCCATCACTGTTGTCTCAATCCTGGGGTCAGTGGCTCTTGAATTGGGGATGTCGCTATTTTCCGGTCAGATCCACACAAGGGCCGTAATCAAATGCATCCTTTTTCCCGGCATTCTGACACCCTTCATTGCCTATGCGGTCGTGCGGGTGGTGCTGAAGATGGCCGATTCGGAAAAGGCGCTGTGCGAAAGCAAGGAAAAATACCATTCCATTCTGGATGATATCGAAGACGGATATTACGAAGTTGACCTGAAAGGAAATTTCACCTTTTTCAATAACTCGTTGAGCCGTTTGTTGGGATATTCCCCTTCGGCCATGGCGGGCATGAATTACTGCGAATGCATGAGCTCTGAAAATGCTCAGAAAGTATACCAAACCTTTAATCAGATCTATGAGACCGGCGAGCCCGCCAAAGGATTTGACTGGGAAATTTTTAAAGTCGATGGTTCCAGAGGCCACCTGGATACCGCTGTAACGCTGATGAAAGACACCGAGGGAAACCCCATTGGATTTCGCGGAATCGTGCGCGACATGACCCAGCGAAAAAAGTCTGAAAATGCCTTACGCGAAAGTGAGGCCAAATATCGTCAGCTGCTCAATCATGCCCCCAGCGGCATTTACGAAATCGATCTGGCCAGTGGAAAATTTACCAGCGTCAATGATGTCATGTGTGAGTATACCGGTTATTCACGGCATGAGCTGTTGTCGATGAGGGCACTGGACATTCTGACAGAAGAAAGTCAGAAAAAATCCATTCAGCGATTAGAAAAAATTATGAATGGTGAAAAAGTGCCGACATCGGTTGATTATAAAATCAAAACCAAAAACGGTCGTGAAATTTGCGCACTGCTGAACACGAAATTTTTGCATGACCCCGAAGGCAGGACTACCGGGGTGCTGGTCGTCGCACATGATATCACTGAGCAAAAACAGGCCGAAGAAGAAAAGAAAAATCTGGAACACCAACTGCAACAGGCGCAGAAAATGGAAGCCATCGGAACACTGGCCGGTGGTATTGCGCACGATTTTAACAACATTCTTTCTGTAATCATCGGATATACCGAGCTGATCTTGATGAACGCCCATGTGGATTCAGAGGTCCGCCAAAATTTAAAAGAAATTTTCAACGCCAGCAAACATGCGCGCGATATGGTCAAGCAAATTCTGGCGTTCAGTCGCCAGAACAAGCAGGAGCGCAAACCCATTCAAGTAGCCCATATCGTCAAAGAAGCCCTGAAAATGCTGCGAGCTTCTTTGCCATCCACCATATCGATTCAGCAAAAAATTGAAAAAAATACCGGGATCATTGAAGCAGACCCCTCCCAGATCCATCAGGTGCTGATGAACCTGTGCACCAATGCCGCGCATGCCATCGATGAAAAAGACGGTGTGCTTAACGTCAGTCTTGCCAATGTGGATCTGGATCAGGCAGCAGCTGCGAATATTACGGATATCCGACCGGGGTCTTATCTGAAGCTTAGTGTCAGCGATACCGGGGATGGCATTCCGCCCGAGGCGTTTCCTCAAATTTTCAATCCTTATTTTACAACCAAGGAAAAGGGGGAAGGGACCGGCCTGGGATTGGCAGTGGTTCAGGGTATCATCAAATCCTTAAACGGCACCATAACTGTTGAAAGCGAGGTCGGCAAAGGCTCAACCTTTGAGGTGTATCTGCCGATCATCAAACGCGAATTGGCAAAGGAAGAAGAAATGCCCAAGCCGCTGCCGATGGGTTATGAGCGCATTCTGCTGATAGACGATGAGCAGCCTCTGGTGGAGATTGGTAAACAAATGCTGGAACGCCTGGGCTATAAGGTCGATACCCGCACGAGCAGCATCGAAGCCCTGAATCTTTTTAAAGCGGACCCACATCGATTTGATCTGGTCATCACCGACATCGTGATGCCCAATATGACCGGTGACAAGCTGGCCGATGAAATGATTGGCATCCGACCCGATATTCCCATCGTGCTGTGCACCGGTTACAGTGAAAAGTTTACCCGCCGGGATGCCTCCGATATGGGCATCGAAGCCTTTCTCATGAAACCGCTGGTGATGCAGGACCTGGCAAATACCGTCCGGCAAGCGTTATCCGTTAACTAACTCCCTAGCGGTAAAAACCGCCTTATTTTAAAGCTTAATATCGTAACGGGTGATCTTGTTAAGCAGGCCCTGGCGGGTCAACCCCAAATCCCGCGCAGCCTGGGACTTATTGCCGCCTGTTTTACGAAGCGCATCCACAACCATCTGACGCTCCATCTGCACGGTGGCTTCCTTTAGAGTCGCGGTTTTGGTAGCGGGGGCGCTGCCGGCGGCGGTCGAAGCCTTGATTCGTTCTGAGAGAAATTCTTCGGTGATTTCGGTGTCACCCCCGGCCAGGGTCAAGGCCCGCTCAATTTCATTTTCCAGCTCACGCACATTTCCCGGCCAATCAAAGTGCATCAATGTCTCCAGAGCACCGGGTGATAGGCGCGCTGGCGGCCGGTCCAGCCGCGCAGAGTGTTGCTCCAAAAAATAGGCCACCAGCAGCGGAATATCTTCCTTGCGCTCTCTGAGCGGTGGTATAACGATGGGAAACACCTGAACCCGGTAAAGAAGATCTTCTCTGAACTTGCCTTCCTTAACCTGTTCAAACAAATCACGATTGGTAGACGAAATCAGCCGGAAATCCACACGCTGATAGTTACTACCGCCCACCGGCCGGATTTGATTTTCTTGCAGTACTCTCAGCAGCTTTATTTGCATTGAATAGGGCATGTCGGATATTTCATCCAGAAAGACAGTGCCCCCGTTTGCCCGTTCAAACAGGCCCTTTTTATCGGCAATCGCGCCGGTAAAGGCGCCTTTGACATGGCCAAAGATTTCACTTTCCAGAAGGTTTTCAGACAGGGCCCCGCAGTTTTCGGCAACAAAGGGCTTATTCTTCAAAGCTCCGTTATAGTGAATCACTTTGGCCAGCAGCTCTTTTCCGGTTCCGGTCTCACCTTGAATGAGAACAGCGGTGTCGGTTTCGATGACTTTATCCAGCAGGGTAAAAACACGCTGCATGGCCGTACTGGATCCAATGATTCCCTGGACATTGAACCGTGCCTGGCATTCGGTTTTGAGTCGAAAATTTTCCTTTTCTAGGGAACTGGCATAGCGCTGCACCTCACCGTAAAGTCTGGCGTTTTCAATGGACACCGCAATGACCACCGACAATACTTCCAGCAGACGCAAATCTTTTTGGTTGAATTCAGCCCCGTGTTTGTTGATGGCATACAGCACACCCATTACCCGTTTCCGGGTTTTCAATGGTACGCATATCATGGAACGGGTATCCAGATTTTGCTGAAGGTCGAGTTTTTTGGTAAAGCGGCTGTCTTTGGAAACATCGGGAATTAAAACCGACTGTTGTTCTCTTAAAACCCAACCCGCTACACCATAATCGTCAGGAAAGCGCATCTCGGCCATTTTCTGCGGATCGCCGTCTGTGAGCTCTTCGACGGTTCGAATAAAATACAATTCTTTGCGCACATGATCATGAAGGGCAATCGAAGCGCCATCTATTTTGAAAACATCTTTAACCTTCGCCAGGACATTTCGAAGCATTTCATCCAGGTCATGGATGGAGTGAATGGCGGTTGAAACCTCATACAGCAGATCAAGATCGGCCGCCTCCAATGAAACGCCAGGATTGATTTCAACCATCGCTTTGCTCCCCCAAAATATGATGTTGAAATGCAAAAAAAAATTGCTCAAAATTGTAAATGTACTTTACACTTAAACGCTAACAATATCAACTTGCTTTACATATACCGCCGCGTCGTTTTTTTTGCCATGAGACCACAAAGAAGCATTATTATATATATTTATATTGATGTTAGATAGTTATAAAGACAATAGAAACTGCTAGGGTATTAATTCAAGGAAGTGGCATTGAATCTGCACTAAGGTCTAAACAAAGACTCGCACCACAAAACCCACAAACTATGAACGAGGAGGCTCTATGAACACAAAAATGATGATCATATTGTCGGCAATGGTCATGGCCGGAATGATGGTGACAGCTCCGGCATTGGGTGGTGAAACGGATCGTGCTCGTCTGGAAGTCATTGTGGATGAATATATTAGCGCCTGTGAGGCCAAATCCGCAATGCTGAATTCCAGCAGCGAAAAAATCCGACGGGCTGCCATGCTTTCCTGTCTGCGAGCCACTTTTGCCCGCAGAGCAAAATCTGAGCTTGTTGATGAAATGGTCGCCCATAAGGTGGATCCCAAGCCATATAAGGTTCACCATTTTCTGAATGCCCGCTTTAACGAAGTCGTAGATTCCAGCCAACTGGCTTTGAAATGAGGCCAAAAACAAACATTCATCTGCCTTGTGGTTTGGCCCGCAACCGGATCCGTTGAGTCACGTCGGCGAGCTCAACATGGCCGGGGATGAAGTTTCAATCAGGGGGGGACTTCATTCGGGCCAAACCCACTCCACGCTGCTGAACAGCGCACACCGCTTCATCAGCCATCCATCCTTCAAGCTGCCGTCAAAATCATATCGACCTTATCGTATTATGTCCTTCAAATTAATGTCAAAAACCATGGCACCGCTAAAATAAAATTTTGGCATCTATTCGTTTTCCGTGTATAATATTTAATTATTCCATCTAGCAAAGCCCTGCTGTGCGTTATTCTAACCCAAGGACTTAAATGAGAATGCCGTCTTTATTTACCCGGGATAAGGTCAAACTGCCTGAGGCCATGGAGGCAAGTTACCAGAAGTATCTGGTGAAAGTCTGGATGCTGATCGGCATACCGGTCCTAGTTGGTTTTATCATCTATGATTTCATTATCGGACGCTATCTTGTCGGATGTGTTCTGGTGTTGATGTTGGCTGTTCTGGCCACTCTTTACATCATCACCAAAAATCCCAGTTCTCGAGCCAAAGAAAAGCAAATCTACAGATATTCGATCACTGTTTTTTTTATCCTGTTCGGCTTGTTTTTAATCTATACCATCGGTGTTGAAGGCAATATAACCCGAATGCCATGGGCGTTTCTTTATGCCGTATTGATATTTTTTGCTCTGGGCGCAACCAGAGGCATTATCTGGACCACTGCTTTAGGTGCGATCCTTTTCTTTTTGACTTACAGCTCAACGCCTGCAAATCTACCCGCCCAGGGGCTAAAGGCTCGGTTTTTTATGGCGTTTCTGCTGGTGATCGTGGCCGCTTACTTTTTCGAACGCCTCAAAAGACGATATCAGTTGGAGGTGATTGAAAACCAGCAATCGCTGCAAGAATCAGAGCATCGATATCGAGAAGCATTTGAACAACTCAACCAGGAAATCAACGGACGCCAGCAAGCGGAAAAAGAATATCATCAAATTGAAAACCGCTTCCGTGAAATGGCAGATAACATCCGGGAGGTTTTTTGGTTGTTTGACTGGATAGAACAAAAAGTGATCTATGTCAGCCCTGCTTATGAAGTGATTTGGGACCGCTCGGTTGAGAATCTGTATAATCGTTATGAGGAGTGGGGCAACAGCATCTACCCGGAAGATGTGGAATACGCCAACGAAAGCTTCCAGGAGATTGTCCAAACCGGTGGTGGTCAAATCAGAGAGTACCGTATCGTGCGGCCGGATGGCTCGGTACGCTGGGTATCAGACAGGGGCTTTGCCATCAAGGATGAAAGTGGCAAGGTGGCGCGAATTGCCGGAATCGCTGAAGACATTACCGACCGTAAAAGGGCAGAAACAGCCCTGCGTGAAAGCGAGGAACGCTTCAGGGAGCTGGCTGAATTAATGCCGGAAACCATCTTTGAAATGGATTTAAGCGGAAATTTAACCTACGTGAATCGCAACGCTTATAACTATTTCGGATATACGCGCACCGATTTTAAAAATGGTTTAAAAAATCAGGACATGCTGATCCCTAAAGACCGTGAGCGGGCCACTGAAAATGTTGCTAAAATACTTGAGGGTGAAAAAACCGGTATCAATGAATATACGGCCCTGCGAAAAGATGGCACTACTTTTCCGGTAATGGTCCATTCGGCGCCTATTTTTAAGGAAGGCCAGCCGGTTGGCCTCAGAGGCTTTATCATCGATATTTCCGACCGCAAAAAGGCCGAAGAAGAACGCCACAAATTGGAAGTTCAATTCCAACAGGCCCAGCGCTTTGAGGCCCTGGGAACCCTGGCCGGCGGTATTGCCCATGATTTTAACAATCTTTTGATGAACATTCAGGGCAATACATCATTGATGCTATGCGAAATTAAGACCAGCCATCCATACTTCCAATTGCTGAAAAATATCGAGAAACAGGTTAAAAGCGGTGCCCAGCTAACCCGTCAAATGCTGGGGTATGCCCGCAAAGGGAAATTCAATGTCAAGGCCATCGATTTAAACCAGGTTGTCGAAGAAAGCACCGAAACCTTCGGTCGAACCCGCAAGGAAATTACGATACAGCGAGATTTGGAAGAAGATCTGTACCCCATCGAAGTCGACCGGGGACAAATTGAACAGGTGCTGTTAAATCTGTATGTAAATGCCGCCGATGCCATGCCTGGCGGCGGCACGCTTAGTTTGAAAACAAATAACGTCAGCCATCTGAATATCAAAAGTACCCAGTACAGTGCCAACCCGGGCCATTATGTTCAATTAACTATCAGCGACAGTGGTATCGGGATGGACCGGCATACATTGGAACACCTGTTTGATCCATTTTTTACAACCAAAGAAATGGGTCGGGGCACCGGTTTGGGCTTGGCCTCGGTTTACGGAATTATCAAAAGCCATGATGGCTACATTGATGTTGAGTCAGAAAAAGGCCAAGGAACAACCTTCACCATTTTTCTACCCGCCTCCGATAAAGCGGTTGAAGATCATACTGATACAGCCGCCGAACTGATCAGGGGCAGCGGAACGATCTTGGTGGTAGACGATGAAAATCTGGTATTGGATGTGGCTGCCAATATGCTTGAAAAATTAGGGTACACCGTCCTGAAAGCGCTAAATGGTAACGAAGCCGTCAATATTTTCGAAACCCATAAAGATGAGATTCAAATGGTGGTACTGGATATAATTATGCCGGATATGGGTGGCAGTGAGGTCTATGATAAAATCAAAACCATACATCCGGATGTGAAGGTGCTGCTATCAAGCGGATATAGCGTGGATGGGCAGGCCATTGAATTGCTGGAACGCGGCTGCGACGGCTTTATGCAGAAACCATTCACCATGGAGGAGTTATCGGGGAAGGTAGAACAAATTCTTACCAAATAATAATGCTATTCACCATCTCCCATTTTGAAATCCTTTTGGTTTTATTGTGACGGTCTCTCCTTTGCTGGCATCTAACAATAACAGCTTTATATAGGATCAAATCAAATTTAGGCGGGTTAATTCGTCTTTGCTTTGGTGATTATGAAATTAGACACTGATAAATATAAAATGAATTGGAACCGGAATTTAATCAAGTTAATCCATAATAAACCGATAATCGTTTAAATTCTCAGCCGAAACAGCATGGCTTGTTTTTTTTATATGCGGCTATAATTTGACATTAATTAAACATGTTCTCCAAAGTCTCTCATAAGCAAGATTAAATATAATCTATAACTAGTGAATAATATGAAAGCTATCATTGTTAGTGATTTACATATCGGCTCACGGTATTTTCTGCGTGCTGACTTCATGAAGTTTCTTCAACATATTCCTCAAGATCATGAATTTATTTTAAATGGAGATATCATTGACAATCCATATGCAAAAATGTCGTCGGCCGACCAGGCGCTGCTGGATTATTTGAGAGAGATGTCTCTGAGGCAACCGGTGGTCTGGGTACGAGGCAATCACGACAATGGTTATGTACCTGATAATTTTTGCAAAGTTAAGATTAAAAGGCATTATGCCGTGCAGAAACGTCTGTTCATCACCCATGGTGATTTTTTTGACGAAGTGATGCCACAGAGTCGTCTTTTTATCAAAACATTTAATATTTTACATGATTTCAGGATTCGGCTTGGCGCTCGACCTGTTCATGTGGCCCGGTATGCCAAAAAATGGCGGCGCTTTTATGCCTATCTGCGTAAAAATGTGACGTTAAATGCCGTCAATTATGCTGCAAAACATGGATTTAAGGCCGTGACCTGCGGTCATACCCACTATGCTGAAGAACAGTTTATTAATGGTATCAAATACTTAAATACCGGCGCTTGGACCGAACAGCCGACCTATTACGTGCAGGTAACCGCCACTGATATAATGTTGAAAAAATCAACAGATACGGCTGATTGGTCCAGATCATCGGATCTCCAAACAGTTGAGCGGTCATCTGTTGATCTGCAACAACCGGCCCAACCGGTTACCCATCAAAATTAGACGTTGATTACATGACGGGTTTTTAGCGGTTAGCCCGTACCCGTTTATTGGCAAAGGAATCAACTCAAACATATTACCGGTTTCACCAGGCCTAACTGGCTCAATCCCGTTTCACGAGGACCTTCGGCAGGCTCAACCGGCCAACCTATTATTATCGGCTACTATTTTTACCTTGATACCCCCATAACGATCCGCTAAGGATAGGCTCAAACTCGAATAAACTTGCGGAGGCACCCATGGGGGGCTTTAAAGAATATGATCAATATGATGGGCTTGGGCTGGCAGAACTGGTCAGCAAGAAAAAAGTCACCGCGTCTGAAATCTGTGAAGAGGCCATTTCCCGCATCGAGGATGTCAATCCTGCTTTAAATGCGGTCATCACGCCCCTGTTCGATCTGGCCCGCAAAGCGGTTCAGGAAGCACTTCCCGACGGCCCTTTTTGCGGTGTGCCTTTTCTGTTAAAGGATTTGTTATGTGACCTCGCCGGCGTCCCCCAGACCATGGGATCCAAAGCCTGCCAACATTACATCCCCCCCCAGGACAGTGAGTTGGTCAAACGTTACAAACAAGCCGGTCTGGTAATTCTGGGAAAAACAAACTTGCCCGAATTCGGATTGCTGGGCATCACAGAGCCAAAATTGCACGGACCAACCCGCAACCCGTGGAATCCGGACCATACACCCGGCGGTTCAAGTGGCGGATCAGCCGCCGCGGTTGCCAGTGGAATGGTACCGTTGGCTTCAGCCAGCGATGGCGCCGGTTCGATCCGCATCCCGGCTTCTTGTTGCGGCCTGTTTGGTTTAAAAACCACCCGGGGCCGCACGCCCAGCGGGCCGCCCTACGGCCGCACCTGGCAGGGCGCGGTGATTGAACATGTGATCAGCCGCTCTGTAAGGGATAGCGCAGCCATTCTGGATGCAACCCATGGTTGCGATGCGGGGGCCCCTTATGTCATCCCGCTGCCGGCACAGCCCTATCTGGACGAACTCGATCAGAGCCCGGGGTGTCTTAAAATCGCATTTAATACCCGATCACCCATCGATACCAAGGTGCATCCGGAATGCATCGGCGCGGTGGAAAAAACAGCGGAGCTTCTTGAAGAATTGGGCCACACGGTGGAAGAAACACGTCCGCAAATTAACGGCCAGGCCCTGGCCAGGGGTTTGGTCACACTGTACGCCGGCGAGGTCGCCGCTTTGATGGAGGATTTGAAATTAATGCGCGGCAAAAAAGTAACTCCGTCTGATGTGGAAACCCTTACATGGACGGTGGCCTTACTGGGGCGCAGCTTTAAAGCCGGCCATATTGTAAAAGCCAAACGTGAATGGGAGCTTGCGGCCAGAATTATGGGGCGTTTCCATGAAGACTATGATCTGTACCTGACCCCCACCATGGCCTACCCGCCGGTAAAAATAGGTGAGCTAACGCCAGGCCCAATGGAGTTGGCAACACTGAAAGTCATCAATACTCTGGGGCTGGGCCGCTTGCTCATCAGTTCGGGAATGACAGACAAGCTGGCGGTGCAAAACCTTGAGAAAACGCCATTTACGCAACTGGCCAATTTCACCGGCCAGCCGGCCATGTCGGTGCCGCTGTATTGGACCACGGATGGGTTGCCCTGCGGTGTGCAGTTTATGGGGCGTTATGGAGATGAAGCCACATTATTGCGGCTGGCGGCTCAATTGGAAAAAGCGCAGCCCTGGTTTGAAAAACGGCCGCCGATTTTCGCATCTAAATGAAAAGCGGTTGTTTATGATGATGGTTTGTTAGCCGTCTTGCCAAGCTTTTCAAGTTGCTTGTCAATGGCCACCTGAAAACCTTTGAGGCTGCGATCTCTGAGGCGCCTGCCATTGACAAAAACCGTTGGGGTGCCCCTGACCCCGGCCCGGCGCCCATCTGAAAGATCTCTTCTTACCTTTCCCTGAATGGATGGATCTTTCTTCATTTTCTCATATTCTTCCAGGTTTAAACCGACGGCCACAGCAATATCTTGGATTTTTTGGTCATTGATCTTGTTATAGTTTTCGAATAACAGGTCGTGAAACTCCCAGAATTTTCCCTGGCTTTCAGCCGCCAGGGCTGCAACTGCCGCCTTCATGGCGAATTTATGGTTTTGCAGAGGAAAGTTTTTAAAAACCACTTTGACATCTTGCGGATATTTCTCGAGCACCTGCTCGAGTACGGGCACGAGCCCGGCACAGTACTTTCATTGAAAATCATCGAAAACAGCAATCACAATCGGTGCCTCTTCAGACCCCTTGAATGGAGAGCCGGATGTATTGATCTGCTGGATAAAATCAATGGAAATCACCTGCACGGTTTTGTTTTTGCCGCTGCCCAAAATTAAAGTGTCACCTCTGGGCCCCAACTTAATTTGATCCACGTGTTTACCAACATCTATGGTGGCCTCCGGCCGGGTGCTGGTCGAGTAAATCAAAACTTTACCCTCATCGGTCAGAATAAAAATTTTGCGGCCGTCATAGGTAATGGCCACGTCAATGGGTGACGCATCCAGCTTCAAGGTCTGATAGACCTCCCACTCCAGGTTATCGGAAGCCAGGAGGCCGGTAAAAGCGCCCGGTGCGATTACCAAGATCATCACCATGATCAAATTGCGAATTTTCCAATTCATTTCTCAAGCTCCTTGTTCGCAGCAGCAGCAGATCGGCTGTCATTTAAAAAAACTATTATAGCATATCAAAAAGAAAAATCTTTGATTATTTTTACGCGCCCGTTTGCCTATTTCGATCCGAAAATCCTGCTATTTTTTATTAACATCTGAACAATTGCCATAACCTTACCATTTACAAAAGAAAATGCAACAGGCGCCAGAATCAGAGATCGATTATAAAGATACTATGACCCCTAAATCGTGCAGATCGCCTTCAATATGACATTTACCGGCGATTATCATAAGGTTTAATACGCTAGAAACTTATAATATTATGGGCGTCCCCCTAGTTTTTACTAGCTTGTATTTTTGTTTTAGCTTTGCGTGAGGTTTCTTCATTCCGGTCGATACGGCTTACCCAGGGCCGAGGGGGCCATGCCGGAGAGCATGTTCAATATGGCTTTGAGTTGCGCTTTGCCTTCTGCCCAGATCTGAACGGATTCTTTCTGGGCAAAGGACATGATCAGGAGGGTAAAAATCATCAAGGGGAAGGGTGCCACCTGAAAAACCTGGGCCGGTACAGACGGCAGCCACCCCTGGAGATAAATGCCGATGACCTGTAAAAAGGAAAAAAGATAGGCACCGATGGCGGCACGGACCGGATTCCAGCCACCGAAAATGACCAATGCCAGCGCGATCCAGCCGGTGCCTTCGGCGCCCTGGGGGCGCCCCCAGCCCGGTTTGGTGGCCAAAGAAAATGTGGCCCCGGCCAACCCAACCAGCATACCGCCGCAGATGGCATAAAATAACTGCAGCTTTTGCGGATTCATGCCCCGGGCATAGGAAGCGCGGGGGTGTTCACCCACCGAACGCAATTTGAGACCGTATGGGGTGTAATAAACATACCACCAGCACAGCAGAATCAGCAGCAAGCTGAAATATACCGGTAAATTATGGTGAAAAAATACATCACCGATAAACGGGATCTTTTCCAACAGCGGGATGGCCAGCGGTTTTACTTGCGGGCCCTGAATGCGGGAGTAAGGGTTGCCGATAAAATAGGCCAAATCGCGGCCCATGAGCGTTAACACAAATCCCACGGCCACCTGGTTTTGATTCAGGTAAATGCTGAAAACCGCCACCGTCAAAGCCATCAGGCCACCCACCAGCGCACCGGCGACAAAACCAGCCAGCAGATGCTGGGTCTCAAATGCAACCGCAAATGCCGCCATGGCACTCAGCAATATGGAGCCGTCCAAAGACAGATTGATGAGCCCGGCTTTCTCGGTAATGGTCTCGCCCAGAGCCGCCAGCACGATCGGCGCAGCGCCGGCAATCACACCGGCAAATAAGATGGTGATGTCTAGTTCAAGCATGGCTTTTCAATGGAGTACTGGAGTATTGGCGTAATGGCGTATTGGACCGAATCAGCATATGTTCTCTTCCTACTCCTTACTCAGCTTTGTCTTCTGACCTCTGCTTGCTGCGGCGAAGCTCGCTAGAGCGAAGACGAGTCTTCTGTTTTCTGTCCTCTGATTTCTGACCTCTGTTCCTTGCGCGTCGCCAGCCGTGAATTCCCAGAGCGGCCAGCACCAGGGCGCCCTGGATGACACCGCTCAGGGATGAATCCAGCTGAAGGGCCATGGGCAGCTGGATGCTGCCGACATTCAGACAGGCAAAAAATAAGGCTACCAGCGGCACGAGCCAGATATTATAGTTGGACAGCATGGCCACCAGCAGGGCCAGGTATCCGTAATTGCTGGATATGGCCGGCAGCAGGCGGTGATAAACACCGCTGACCTGGAGGCTTCCGGCCACACCGGCGAATCCGCCGGCAAATATCATGGCCAGCACCATATTGCGCGCCGGTTTCAGTCCGAACAGATAAGCGGCGGACGAATTGCTGCCGATGGCTTTTAAATGCAGACCGATTTTGGTGTACCGCAGAATCAGCGCCGTTAAAATCAACGCCAGGCATACAATGCCCAGCGCCGGCAAAGACAGCCGCAACGAAGCCAGTTGGGGTAGCCACAGGGCTGGCGGAAAAACTTCCGTTCCACTCATTGATGCAACCCCCGGTCGCTTCCAGGGACCGAATATCAGCCAAAGAATAACCCCCTGGGCCACAAAATTGAGACCCAGGCCGGCAAAGATTTCATTAACACCGCCCTTTGTTTTCAGAAAGCCGGCGATTAGGGCCCACAGGGCACCGCCGATCAGACCGGCGATAATCGATCCCAGAATAATCATCGACGGCATCTGGCTTTCCAGCCCCAAGCGTAAAACTGCGGTTGTAAAAACAGCGCCCATCATGACCTGGCCTTCGATACCGATATTCCACAACCCGATCCGGAAGGTAAACAGCAAGCCGCAGGCACATAAGGTCAGCGGAATCCAGCTTTTGATAACATGGGAAAATTTAATCCAGGACCCCAGCGATCCTTTAAAAATATGATAATAAGCAGCCAGGGGCGGCGCGCCGGCGATCATCAGAACCAGGGAGGTGAAGAAAAACACAGCAGCAACGGTCACCAACACATTGCGGGATTGCCTTGTTAATAATTCAAATCTATTGGTCATGGGTTCATTCATAATTAATCGGATTTTTATCGGGTTTGCCGGCCGAAGGTCCCCTTGAAAAGGGATTGGGCTTATCACAGATAATAATTTACGCAAAAAAATAATTTGAAAATTTATTCTTTAAACAAGTGTTATAAGCAAACTTAAAAATAGCAGATCACGTTCAAGGGCAAGGCGCAAACCGATTCGAAAGTGGAGTCCGCCTCCGGCGGATTAGTATTCGAGCATTTCGAATTGGTTTGTAACACCGCCATTGGGCGTTAGATGCATTTTAAAGTTTGCTTATCAGACCTTGCCCGCTATGGCCCTGCCTAACTCCTGGGTGTCTGTCTTAGTGGCTGAAACTTCTTTGATCACACGGCCATTGAAGAAAACCAGCACACGATCGGCCACCATCAGAATTTCATCAAGCTCCGGTGAAGAAAAAACAATGCTGGTTCGTTTTGAACAATAAGCGTGCAAATGCTGCCAGACCCAGTTCACCGATTCAATATCCAGCCCGCGGGTGGGATTTTCCAACAGCAGCAATTGCGGATTAGCAGGCAGAAAGGATAGTAGCAGGCGCTGCTGGTTGCCGCCCGATAGCGCTTCAACCATTGAGTCCGGCCGGCCTTTAATCTGAAATTTTTCGATTTGCCGCTTGGCCTGCTGCATGGCGTCCGGCCAGCGAACCACAAAATGCTGCTGGTTGTCCTGGAGGGCAAAATGCTCGGTGATGTGCATTCCTGTGATCAGCCCTTCTTCAAGACGCGATGCCGGCAGAAAGGAAACGCCTTGCTGTTTGAAGGCATGATGGTTTTTTCCATGCATGTCGTTTCCCAGCAAACTTAAGGATCCGCGTCTGGCCTGTTTTAAACCGCCGGCAATTCGCAGAAAAACACCCTGGCCACTGCCTTCAAGACCCGCCAGCCCGACAACCTCCCCCTCACGAATGACAACGTCACAATCTTTAAGGCCGGCGCGACCGCCGCTGCCGCACACTCGATTCATGACCAGAACATCTTTACCCGGCGTTTCCGAGCAGCGGGGTGGAAACACCGGCGGTGTACCAAACATCATCTCCAGAAGTTTGCGGGAATCAAAGGGCCGATCCATATCGCCGGTGACCTTGCCATGGCGCAACACGGTGACCCTGTCACACAGGGCCTCGACATCTTCCAGCTTGTGGGACACCAGGATAATGCTTTTACCCTCGGCAGCCAGTTTTTTAAGGGCATCAAATAAAACCTCTTTTTGGGTGCTGGAAATGCCGGTGGTCGGTTCATCCAGGATCAACACCTGAATGCCAAGGGATATGAGTCGGATAATTTCAAGCTGTTGGCGCTCACCAATGGTCAGGGTATTTAAAGGCGCATCCGGTTTTAAAACAAAGTGCAGGGCCCTTGAAAGTGAAGCAAACCGTTGGCGAAATTTTTTGCGTTGCGCTCTGGGGCCAGCGGTTTGTCCGAGCATAAAATTATCCAGAACCGTTAGCAGCGGAAAATCGAGTGGATCCTGATAGAGCATGCCAATGCCCAGCTCAGCAGCCTGAGCCGGATTGCGGTAATCAACCACAGCGCTGTCTACCCGAACCAGCCCGCTGGTTGGCTGACTGAAACCCGCCAGGATTTTCATCAGCGTGCTTTTACCGGCGCCGTTTTCACCCAGGATTCCGTGGATCTCACCGGGCATCACCTTCAGATCAACCCCGTCGTTGGCTCTTACGGCGCCATAATGTTTGTGGATATCCTGCAGCTCAATTTGCATGGTTCACTCCTTCTTCCACACCAGAGCTATTAACGTATTTCATCGGCAAGCACAAAGGGAATTTGCCTTTCTTGGATTTTTTTTGGAGTACTGGAGTATTGGAGTAATGGAGTAATGGAAATGCGCAATTGATAGCAAAAAATAAAAAGGTGCAGAAGGGCTCAATGTCTTCTTCTGCACCTTATATTTTTAATTGATGAATATTTGATATAGATCTTTAAGGCACAATATTTTTTAAAACAGTAAAATTTTCGCTTTATGAATGAGTAATTTTTTCAATGCACAAGGCCGCACGAGAGTTTGCAAGGAGGCGTACTTGAAGTACGTCGACGCAGCAAACTCTTGGAGAACGCCGTGCATTGGAAACAGGGCCATTCAGAAAGCGGAAATTATTTGGCGCTACTTTGGCCTTCCATCCCCTCCAACAACTGCTCCATATACCAGATCTGCTTGTCGCTGGCGGTTTGGCCGGCTTTGACAAACGGGCTGCCATCCTGATAGTTCAAGGGGCCCTTGAACAGGTTGATCTTTTTTGAACCCAGATCATTGATAAAGCTGACCAGGAGCTTTTGGGCGTCGGCGGAAAGCGCTGGCCCTTTGGTAAATCCAATGGTGCTGGTATCGAGATTATTGATATCTTCCCAGTCCGGTCCCAGCCAGACCCATTTGGATTGCCATTTTCCGGAAAAGGCGGCCTTCACAAAGTCCACATAACTCGGCCCCCAATTAAAGAAAGGCACCCCCAGGCAAACGTCATCAGCGCCTTCACAAGCACCAATGTAGTCATAGGGAATGGCCCAGACCGCTTTGCCCTCCTGCTTTTTCTGCTTGGCAACCACTACCGCTTCGGTGGTGTCAATTCCGGAGATGACCACATCATGCCCGGTGTTAAAGAAATTTTGAGCTACCTGGGTTGGATCGGCGGTTACGCCGGGGATATTGAACCAGAAACCAATCCAGGTCACCTGAAATTTCAGCTGCTTGGGATCTTTTTTAAGCACATTTGCCCAAGCATATTTGGCACCCAGATAGGCGCAAGCAGCCAAACGGCGTGTTTCTTCGTTGATGAGTGGCCCAAGATAGCCGATTTTTCCGGTCTTGGTGGTCAAAGCGGCTGCAAAACCGGCCATCATTTTTCCATATTCCATGCGACCCATTAAATTGCTCAGATTCTTGGGTGCCTTGCCGGTCAGCACATCGTCTCCGGAGATATGAATGAAGTAAACATCCGGATGCATCGCGGCCGCTTCACGCGTCCCGTCTTTCATGTCGTCAGAGTTGGCAATAATCAGCTTGGCACCTTTTTCGACCATATCATCTACCAGCTGCGGAATGGTGACCCCCTGGCGATCGGCCGGATTTACTTTGTCTATATAAATCATCTTGGTGCCCGGCACCATTTTTTCGACATACTTGCCGCCCTCATAATGGGCCTGGCTCCAGCCATGGTCGTTGTAAGGCCCGACAAGAAGCAGCCCGAAGACATTGGGCTTGTCAGCCGCGATGACCAGGCCGGCAGAGGCAAATATGAAGGCAAAAACAAGACAAATGGTTGCGAATCCAGTAAAGATTTTTTTCGTCATGAATTTTCCTCCTTCGTAATGTGAAATGAGAAAGACTTATCGTCGCTGGCGGGAGAAACGATATAATTCCTTAAAGAGTCTGCTGCACCCCGGGCCCAATGATATTTAATCCAGGGCACAGGACTTTTCTCAATCAACAGGAATAACGACATTCATTTACTTCAAAGACATGCCAAAATGGATCTTGCCTTTATAAATAAAAAAAATACCCGCGGTCAAGTCTGAATTTAATTTTTGTGAAAATTTATTTGTATAAATTTCAACAGGTTATAATCTGTAAAACACTGTAAAGTAATTTCTTTAATAATATTAAATACAAAGCGCATATTATACTTCTTCAAATATTTTGCCAAGGAAGGGTAATTGCTTTTTTAGCATTGTTTTCACGTGAAACATTCCGAACTGGCTTTAAAAACCTATCTTTTACTCGATGACGGTGTTCCGATCCGCTTCAAAATGCTCACGTACCATTCCGCCGGAGGCAGACTCCGCTTTCAAACCGAATCGCGCTTGCTGAATACACTAATATTTCTAAAATCAGATGTGAAGTCTCGCATACTTTCAGGGTCATCAAGCAAAATCTGGGCTTTTAAATCCAGTTCGAGTTATTAAAAAATCAAGTATGAGACAACGATCACGGATGCTGCCGGTTGCATGTTCTAAATATGGGAAAGTGTATCTATAAGGCTCTATAGGTATTAGAACGAAGATGACCGATTTTTTGTTGACATATCGTATGATCTATGACCAATAAATGCGTTTACTACCCTGTAGCGAGCCATCTCAAATTTTTCATATCATACCTGATCGGTCTACTTTTCGCAGGAGAAAAAGTTCACCAGTATCCGATTTCGGAGAAAGACACGATTTGGGACAAAGGGTTTCATGTTGAAAAGTTAAATGGATAACTGCTGAGTGCTTTTCGTTTAATGGCTGCACTCTGACGTGCAGCAAACAAGATGGAGGCATACCGTGTTCGGCTTTGAAAATATATCAAACCATAATGGATGGGCCATAGCGGCCGTGGGCGCATCAATCGTGTTTTCGGGTCTGGTTGTGCTGTCTTTCGTTATTTCTCAAATCCATAAAATCTTGAATCTTTGGGAGGATAGAGAAAAAGTTGTCCGCCGATTCAAAAAACAGCCTGCAGCCGTTGAACCGCAAGAAACTGAAGAGATGGTGTACAGCGAGCAACGACTTCCGTCCGTAGAGGAGCTGATCGAGGTTTACCAGCCGTTGGTTGAACAATTGGAAGAACCGTTTAAACTATCACAACTCTTTGAATTTGCTAATAAAAATGACATGCCCCACCCGCATCTATCGATACAGCGCCTGCAGGAGGCCGACGTTTTAGTGGCACAAGGGGATGGCACGTTTACCTGGAATGAATTCAAATCATAAGTAAGGGTTAAACCATGTTCGATCTATTATTGCAGTTTTTAGCAAATACCGGATACGCTTTGGCAGACTATCGCAATTATATCATGCTCGTGGTGGGTTGCATCTTTTTATATCTTGGCACCGCCAAAAAATATGAGCCTTTGCTGCTGATTCCTATCGGCTTTGGTATCTTGGTGGGCAATATTCCCTTTTTCAAAGGCTTTGGCATCGGTATCTATGAACCCAACAGTGTTTTGCACTATCTTTACTTTGGGGTTACCACCGGTGTTTATCCATCAATCGTTTTTATGGGCTTGGGCGCCATGACCGATTTTTCATCCTTGCTGGCCCAGCCCAAGTTAATGCTTCTGGGGGCTGCCGCCCAGATGGGAATTTATTTTACCCTGCTGGGGGCCCTGTTTTTCGGGTTCGCCCCCAAAGAAGCGGCTTCAATTGCGATTATCGGTGGCGCTGACGGTCCGACATCCATTTTTTTAACCGCCAAACTGGCGCCGCACCTCATCGGCCCAATTGCCATCGCCGCCTATTCCTACATGGCATTGATACCGGTTATCCAACCACCGATCATGCGTTTGCTGACGACCAAAAAGGAACGGCTGATTAAAATGCCGCCCGCCAGAGCCGTCTCCAAAAAAGAGCTGCTCATATTTCCGGTAGCAGGGGTTTTGCTGTGCTGTTTTCTAGCGCCCACCGCACTGCCGTTGCTGGGGATGCTGTTTCTGGGCAACTTCATCAAAGAATGCGGCGTTGTCAATCGTCTTGCCAATACCGCCCAATCCGCTATTATTGATACGGCCACCATCTTCCTGGGTTTCACGGTGGGCTGCAGCACCCAAGCGGATGTCTTTTTAACCCCAAAATCTCTTGGCATTTTCTTTCTGGGTGCCGTGGCATTCTCCATTGCCACTGCATCAGGTCTGATTTTTGCCAAAATAATGAATCTATTTCTGAAGCAAAAAATTAATCCTCTGCTGGGCGCAGCCGGCGTATCCGCGGTGCCCGGTTCCGCCCGCGAAGTCCATTTGATGGGCTTGAAAGAGGATCCCAATAATTTTTTGCTGATGCATGGGATGGCATGCAATTCATCGGGTGTGATTGGCTCGGCCATTTGCGCCGGAATTCTGTGGAGTTTCTTTGTTTGATTTGACTTTCGGTGTTTTCACCACAAAGACACAAAGATCACGAAGGTCACAAAAAATTTTCTTTATCAATTTTCGCTGCAACCTCAAAGCCCGTGAGAAATTAAAGCAATCATCATAATAAAAAAGCTCGCCCATTGGGCGAGCTTTTTTATTTGCCGGATATTTTTTATCTATCTTCTGACCTCTGCCTGCGGCGCCGAAGTCTTTAGGCGAAGGCGGGTTCTCTGTCTTCTGACCTCAGTAAAACTACTGATGGGTGGGGATGTCCTTGATGCAGCGGAATCCCATCCAGTGAGCGCCGTTTACGGGATCCTCCGGAGTCCAACGGCAAGTAACGCGCACAAAAGTCGCCGTGCCTAAAAAACACCCCCCCCGCATGGGCAGATGTTCATCCAACCAGCGGCCTTCGCACATTTCCCAAACATTGCCACACATATCATAACAACCATATGGACTGATTCCCTGATCAAAGACGCCAATTTCTGATGTGTGGCCCAGCCCGTATTCATTTGAATTGCAGCGTTCGGGTAAAAAATCCTGTCCCCAGGACCACCAGCGGCCATCTGTACCGCGACCGGCTTTTTCCCACTGTTCCTCGGTAGGAAGTGTCTTTCCGGCCCATTTGGCATATGCGCGGGCATCATCCCAGCCCACAAATACCACCGGCCGCATCGGCTGCCCCCAGATGGGGTGCTGGAGCAAAATGGGTTCGCGGTGACCAGTTGCCTTGATAAAATTTTGATACTGGAAGTTGGTGACGGGATAGCGATCGATATAAAAATCCGTTAGATAAATTCTACGGGCGGGAACCTCGGAGGCAAAAACAGGATTTTCTTGTTTGTCCAGCAAGAATATCTGGTCCAATTCGGCTTCAGTTATTCCTTTGGTAAAATCGCCGGCAGGCACCCTAACCATCTCGGCCCTATCAATCGGAGCAAGAAGGGTTTCGGGCAAAGAGCCGCTGCCGATGGTTTCTTTTATGTTCCAGCGGGTTTCCATGGTAGAGACTGGTATTGGTTGTCGAAAATTGGCAAATGGATTTCGGGTTCCTGATTCGAATCGCTATGCATAACCGACATTCATACCCCGTATCATCATCCGCAATTCAAAATAAAAGATTAGGTTCTTCCTTCTTTGTCCAACAAATCCTTGTACCAGCAGGAAAATTCAAACATTGCCAGAAAATAATCGTCTTCGTTTACGATACCCAGGGCAAGATCCAATACACCGCGACCGTATGAATTACTGTATTCTTCTGAACTGCGTGATTGCAAAAACTCTCTGACCAGCATCTGGGTGGTCCGTTTGGTTTTGTCCTTGCGAATGTCAATCGGATCTTTGGGTTCTTCAAACGGATCCCATTTATCATACCCTTTTTTTAAAATATGCTTCTGGCGCCGGGCGGACATACTTTCAAAGACGGCCCGCTTCCGCTTTTCGACCTCTTCAGGAGAAAATTCGCTCATAGGGTTCTCCTCTTGCGTTTTTTTCGGGGTGGCGGTTCGGCGGCTTTCTCCTCACCGATTCCCATATACTCATCATCATATACCGTGAGCAAGGCCATGGACAGCGGTACCAGCATGTCCGCCAGTTTTACATACCTGGATTTAAGATCCCGGATCAATTCCGCCGACAGTTTCTGGAGTTGATTGTGGATGACATCCAGGTTCACCGTCGGGTACTGTTCTCCTTCTTTAAATTCGGATTTGCCGCAGGTGTGACCCTGCCCTCCAATAGCTGTGGGTATACCATAAAAACGACAGGTCAAGGGACGATTATCGTATAGATCACACAAATCATCTGCGTTTAAAAGCGGGCAGCGCACGCGCTCCAGGGCCAGTTCGGCAAGAATCTTGTCTTCGCTTTTGCCGTTCTGCAGATCTTTGTATGCTTGGCGCTTAAGTTTGTGTACCCTGCGATCAGCCTGATTGGCTTTTTCCAAAAGATCCGCTTTCTGGCCGCCTTTGACCTTCTCGTTAAACTTATGATTGATGTAAAGGGCTTCAATCAAGGTTAAATCGAATAAAGCATGGCAACAATCCGCACATTTTTCCTCACATTTTACACATTCTGCGTATGCCTGTTGCACGCGTTCAAATGCTTCGTCGCCTTTTGAAACCAGGGCCTCATACTTATCAAAATAGGGTGTAAAATCAAAATCCATGGATAGTTTTATCTCCTTTGGTGAATCATATAAGCATTTCGATTAAACCATACAATGGTCGCTGTTAAGATACAAGTGCCTAAAATTTAATATGATCTAATCCACCACAACAAAGGCGGATAAAAATGCCTAAAATTAAGGCTGGACTCAATATTTTTTAAATTTAGGCATTTTAGCTCATTTTAGTTCAATTTAGGCATTTCCAAATGTTTCACGTGAAACATTAACTATTTTCCCACACAAAATCGGCTAAAAATCTGATCCAGCACATCCACTTTGACATTATCACCACTGATAACCCCCAGCGCATCGATGGCTTCCTGCAGGTGAATTGCCATCAAGTCGCTGGAGGTATTGTTTTGTAGCGCTTCAATGACCGTTTCCGTAGCCGATAAGCTGGTTTCCAACAGCATTTTATGCCTTAAATTAGGGACAACCGTAGCGGTTACATCCAGCGGATTTTTTCCACCAGCCAGCTGAATCATTTTGTCTTTAAGCTGGTCTATTCCCTGGTCGTAAAGAGCTGAAATAAATACCCGATCATCAAATTGCCACTTGTCCGGAAGCGCTGCCGGGCTGTCTTGTTGTATCAGATCTTTTTTGTTCAACACCAAAATGATGCGTTTGGACTTGATCTTCTCATAGATCAAATAATCATCCGAGCCCAAAGGACAATGGGATTCAACCATAAAAAGGACCAGATCAGACCCATTGACATGCTCGATTGTTTTTTCAATTCCAATTTTTTCAATGGGGTTATCAGTTGGATGGACGCCGGCCGTATCGCTGATGATCACGGGTATGCCCTGCAGGCTGAGGGTTTCTTCGATAATATCCCGGGTGGTTCCGGGCATATCGGTAACAATGGCACGATCCTTTTTGACCAGCTGATTTAGCAGGCTGGATTTGCCCACGTTGGGCCTGCCAACCACAGCCACCGATATGCCATCTCTGAAAACATGGGCATCAATATAATTTTGGATCAGGCCTTTAAGAGGCGCCAAAACGTCTTTTTGAAGTACTTTGACGGTGTTATCGGGGTTGACCAGGTCGTCAACCTCATCCGGAAAATCAATGGCAGCTTCCACCTGAGTCAAGAGTCCGATAAGGCTGTTTCTGGACATTGCTACCCGCTCTTTTAGCTTCCCGCTAATTTGAGCCGCAGCCAGCTCCAGATTTTTTTGGGTTCGGGCATTGATGACATCGATGACCGCTTCAGCCTGGGTCAGATCGATGCGCCCATTCAGAAATGCCCGACGGGTGAACTCCCCCGGTTCAGCCAAACGCGCGCCCTTGCTTAAAACCAGGCCTAAAATCGACTGCAGTACCACGGCACCGCCGTGGGCATTGATTTCGACCACATCTTCACGGGTATAGGTTTGCGGCGCCTTCATGGCCGACACCAATACTTCGTCTAACAACCGACCGTCATCCGGATCAATGATGTGCCCGTAGTAAAGGCGATGGGTTTCAAATCGAAATGATCGCGTTTCAGGGGACTGTCGGTTTTGACCTGCATACTGTTTCAGGGAACTTTTTTGCGGTCTAAAAATAGCCTGTGCAATCACAAACGCATCATTGCCGGATATCTTGACAATGCCGATGCCACCCTGGCCAGCAGGTGTGGCGATGGCCGCAATGGTATCAGAATGTGGTATCATAAGCTTTCAACCGAGGAATGCCCTTCCATTTTGGGCCATTTGGGCTGTACCAGCACAGCTGGCAGCAGATTTGAGATGTCAGCGGACATCCTTCTGGACAACAAAGCCCATCAGCAGGAATACAGTTGTTCGGGGCCTACATCCATTTTTCTGGAGGGATAGCGCTATCGGCCGAAGTGTTGGCTTGCCTACTCCCTATTGTCGTGCGGCATTCCTTTTCTGGGGGAAGATCACCAGTTTTCTTAAAGGACCTTCTCCCCGGCTGCGGGTTTGAACAGCCGAAAAATCTTGTAGCGCAAGGTGAACAATTCTGCGGTCATAGGCATTCATGGGGCCCAGTGTCATGGGCTTACCGATTTTTTTGGATTTTTCGGCCAGTCGCAAAGCCATCTTTTCCAAATTTTCCTTGCGGGTTTCCAGATAACCTTCAATATCCACCAGGACCCGGGTTCGGCTTTGATTGTGCTTGTTGACCACTTTATGGACGATGGCCTGAATGGCATCCAGGGTTTGACCGCGCTTGCCGATCAAAACGCCGGCATTACCACCATTGACATTGAAACATATTCGATCATCAACTTTCTCAACCGAGATTTTCGCATCCGAGGTTATGGCGTCCACGATACGCCTTAAGACGAGCCGGCCCATTTCAGCAGGGTCATCCGGAAAAGCATAAAGCGTTTGGCCGTTATCGCTTTGGTCAGTTGTTCTACCGTTATTGCTTGAATCCATCTCGGCTGAATCCACAGTGGCGCCGTAAGCAACCGCTTCAGGGCTACTGTCAGCAATGGATGTGTCTTTAGCTTCAGATGCCAGGGTATCTTCCGGCAGCTGAACCCGAATTTTAGCTTTTCTGGCACCGGTCAAACCGAATATGCCGCTGGATCCGTAGGAGAGCACTTCGTACTTTAACTCATCTTTCGGCAGTTTGAGCTCTGTACTGGCCCGCTCGACGGCCTTGTCTAGGTTTTTGCCTTTGAATTCCAGCTTGGTTGACATATAAAACCTCCGTAATCAGGCATATTTTTTCTGAGTATAGTATTGCTGGGCAATCGATAAAATGTTGTTCACCAGCCAGTAAAGCACCAGACCGGATGAAAAATTAATAAAAATGACCGTAAATATAATGGGCATAAACATCATCATCTTTGCCTGGGTGGCATCCCCCATCGGTGGTGACATTTTTTGCTGAAGCAGCATACTGGCACCCATAATAACCGTCAAAACAGGGATGCCGTATGGCGGCTCCATAAAGGGTATGCTAAAGTTAAAATTAAATAAACGGTCCGGTGCTGACAGGTCATTTATCCAGAGAAAAAAGGGCGCATGCCGCAGTTCAATAGCCTGGTAGAGCATGCGATACAGAGCAAAAAATACCGGCAGCTGAACAATCATGGGCAGACAGCCGCCCAGCGGATTAATTTTGTAAGTTTTATAAAGACCCATGAGCTCCTGGTTCTGGCGCTGTTTGTCATCTTTGTATTTTTCACGGATCTCTTTCATCAGCGGCTGCAGTCTTTTCATCTCGCTCATGGATTTGTAGCTTTTCTGTCCAAGGGGCCACAGTAAGGCCTTGACCAAAACTGTTAGAACAATGATGGCCACCCCATAATTGGGGATTACGCTGTAAAACAGATTTAGAAGCCACAGACACGGTCTGGCAATAAAATCAAACCAGCCAAAATCAATTAGCTTCTCCAGATTATTGCCCACTGTTTTCAAATAGCTGATGCGTTTCGGGCCGATGAACAAATCATATTTATATGTGTACTGGTTGCCGGGCGGTATGGCTTTTTCCGGCTGCTGATACTGGGCAGCGACAAATTTATCAGATTTCAAGGCCAGAAATAATCGGGCTTCTTCGATCTGTTCGGGAATCAGCCCGGACATAAAATAACGGCTTTGAATCGCAATCCATTTAATTCGGCCGTCAAAGGTATTCTCATCTTCAATATTTTTAATCTTGATTTGCTGGAGTTCATCGTTGATCAACGCACTGGGGCCTTGAAACGAATACATGCGTTTGTCAGAGGGTGTCTTGCCGTTTATGCCAACCCACAGCCTGTCCTGAATGCTGCTTGCAGAACCATTTTTAACCGACACATTCAGGCCAATGACATATGAATTGGGGTCAAAGCGGTATGTTTTCTGAATCACGACGCCTTTGGGCGAACGCCATAAAAAGGAGAGATCGCGCGCAGCTTGACTTACCGTCAGCTGATCAGCAGTCAAGTCCGTGCTGAAAACCGCTTTATCAAGCCCGGCAACGCTTTGGCCGAGAAATCCCAGTTGGCCAACGCCCTGGGTCTGGTCGTTTGTCAACACCTGTTTTAACGGTGCATCTCGCTGGACGCGTTCGCGATAGTTTTTGAGAAGCAAGCTGTAAACAACCGCCCCACTCTCAGATATTTTTGCTTCATATAGCGGTGTCTGAATGGTTATGGTTCTTGCGATTGCGGGTGCCACGCTTGTGGTGTCAGACTGGGCGCTCAAACCGGTGGTTTCTTTTTCCGCCACATAGGGCTGCGCCTGATCTTTATCTTGAACCGGTTTTTCCTGGGTCGCCACAGGCGTCTTCGCCTTTTCGGCCGGTGGGCGTTGCGGCGGCTGGGGCGCGAAAAAAAACTGCCATGCCAAAAATATAAGTAGAGATATGACGATGGCTAATAACAATCGCGATTGTTCCATAGGTTTCTCCTAAACACAGGTTATGAAATTGCGGCCCTCAAATTGGGCGCATGCGCACCGATCAAACAGGTTTATATCTGGGGTTTTCGCAAGGTGAGCTGGTGCTGCTCGGTTAACCTTTCATCTTATATCCTGCAAGAGGCGTCCGCATCGATTTGTTATGCGCAGATTGGGGAACCGGATCAACGCCGCCAGGATGAAAGGGATGACATCGCAGCACTCGTTTGGATGCCAGAAATAGGCCTTTGAACGGACCATGCTGTTGGATGGCCTGTAAGGCATAATTCGAACAGCTTGGATAGAAACGACAACAGGGACCCAATAGCGGAGATAGTGTATATTGGTAGCCCCTGATCGATGAGAGCATTAATATCGATATAATCTTTTTAATTAACACCATTCTCAATCTGTTCAAACACATCTTGAAGGAATGAAAATACCTTCTCAGCTGAAAGGTCTACGGCCTTATTTTTGGCTACGATGTTGATATCCCAGTTTTGATTGAAATGCCGCCTGTTTAATCGAAAATATTCGCGTACCAAACGCTTAATTCTATTTCGGTGTGCAGCTTTTGCGACCTTTCGCGTAACCGTAATTCCCAGCCTGCAGCGATCAAATCGGCCTGGCTTGTAGAGTGCGATAAAGCAGTCGTTTTGTACCTTGCGCCCGGATCGGGTGAGTTCGAGAAATTCCGATCGCTTCAGGAGTCGATCTGCCTTTTTTAAGGAAAAGCGCATCGCCATCCATCACCATCATCCGGTTTTAAAGGCCGGGTCGTTTAACCGGCGAGTCGTGCTCTGCCTTTTGCCCGGCGACGATTAATGATTCTGCGACCTGCTTTGGACGACATCCGTTTGCGAAATCCATGATTCCTGGCGCGTCTGACCCTGCTGGGTTGAAAAGTGCGCTTCATTTTATAACTTCCTTATATTATTATATATTTTATTTATTAAAGTGGGCACCAACTGCCGATATTTAGGGCCTGAGCATGCGTAGCCCGAAATTTTTGATATAAATCACATGCTTGAAACCATGTCAAGATAAAATCCTAATCTTGATGAATTTCAAATATATCGAACTCTTCAAGGTGATAGGTGGTATTGGGGTATATGACAATTTGCTTGCCGATGACTTTTTCCAGAGCCGCGATCAGGGAGTTTTCTTCGTTGTGCAGCAGTTCGGCGATCTGAGGGTTGACCCTTAGGGTTAGCCGAATACCGTTCATATCCTTGGATTCCCGCAAAATTTCGCGGAAAATTGTGTAACAGATGGTTTGCTTGGAAACGATGTAGCCTTCACCATCGCAGTAATAGCATGGCTCGCACAGAATTCGCGTCAGCGGCTCACGCGTGCGTTTGCGGGTCATCTGAATGAGTCCCATATCAGACATCGGCAGCACATGGGTTTTGCTTTTGTCTTTTAGCAGCGCTTCCTTTAAGGCCGTATAAACTTTTTCGCGATTGGATTTTTTATCCATATCGATAAAATCAAGAATGATAATACCGCCGATATCCCGCAATCGAATTTGATATGCAATCTCTTTGACGGCTTCCAGATTGGTTTTTAGAATCGTTTCTTCCAAATTGTGTTTGCCGACATAGCGTCCGGTATTGACATCAACCGCAACCAGCGCCTCGGTATGCTCTATGGTAATATAACCACCAGATTTCAGCCAGACCTTGCGTTTTAGCGCTCTTGAAATGTCGCCTTCCAGGTTATAGGCATCAAAAACTGATTCAGTGCCTTCATAAAGCACCACATGGTCTTTTAGGGTGGGCATATAGGTGTCCAGAAAAGACAAAACCGATTCATAGGTGGCTTTGTCGTCAATGACCAGTTTCTCGACTTCATGGATCAGCAAATCCCGCACTGCGCGCAGACTCACAGAAATCTCGTGATGCAAAATGGATGCAGCCGTGGCTTTTTCAGACTTCTTCTGGATGTTGGCCCACAGGTTATTTAAAAAGGCCATCTCTGAAGCCAATTTTTCTTCAGCCTCGCCCTCTGCGGCTGTGCGCACGATATACCCATGGCTGTTGGAGCGCAAATCCACCACCGCTTGGCGTAATCGCTCGCGTTCGACTTCATCTTCGATGCGGCGTGAAATGCCGATATGATCCGAGGAGGGCATCAGTACCAAAAAGCGTCCGGGCAGAGAAATGTATGAGGATATGCGGGCCCCTTTGGTACCGATGGGTGATTTGGCAACCTGGGCCATTATTTCCTGGCCCTCTGAAATCAGTTCTTCGATGTGCTGGCTGCGCCGGTTTTCGAATGCGGACGGCTCTATATCCACGTCGGTTTCTTCGTCCGTTTCATCAGCATCCATCTGAAAAAGGCGCTCGTATTCTTTAAAATCATCGGAATAAACATCATCCACATAAATAAAGGCCGCCTGTTGAAGACCGATATCAACAAAGGCCGCCTGCATTCCGGGCAACACTCGCAGTACCCTGCCCTTGTAGATGTTACCGGCAATATCCGAATCATCCCCACGGTCCACATAGAGTTCAACGATGGTGCCATCTTCGAGCAAGGCTACGCGGGTTTCATGCTCCAGCACATTTATGATCAGCTGTTTGTACATGGTGTCGCTAAGATAAAAATTTAGTTTCTTAAGCTATTATTTTTTCACCACGAACCCGCTCGTCTCGCCTGAGTCCGCCTCAGGCGGACGATGGCGGGCGCGGGACACAAAGTTCACAAAGGATTTTAATGAATTTTATTAATTGGTGCACTTAGTTTTCTTTGTGAACTTCGTGGTTAAATTTCTTTTAGCTTCGAACCTGAACGGCTAAGTTTCTGAGTTTAATTTAATGATTTTTGCCTGTTTGATCTGCGTGTCGCTCAAATTGAATATGTGACGCAGGACATCAAAGGGCCTCACGGTTTTTCCCGGTTCGCTTTGAAGGACCAGCTCCAAATCGCCTGAATCGCGCAGCTCACTTTTAATTACAATATCCTTTAAATCAATCTTTTTCAACTTTCCTTTTCGCCCGCTGAGCGAAATGGGAAAATGTGGCTGCGCATTGAAGGCTTTTAGCAGCGCGGGATCAAACTGTCCTTCTGGCAGGGCAATTCGGTAACGGATGCGCCGCTGCCGACTTTGCGCCGATTTGGGAGGGGTCAACCGGCAATCGTTGATCTTAAGACCCGCCGGCAAGTGGGCATTTAGCGCATCTTTTATTTTGCGGGGATCTCTGGTGTCCGGAACAGAAATCACAAAGCGCTCCTGCTGGCTTTCGATTCCCACAGGCAACGGATCGTCAAAAGAGATTTTGGGTTTGGGGTGAAATCCCTCTGAAAAGCGAACGGCTATTCCAGCCCGTTTTAAGGCCCGTTGGAAAATGTTGACCAGCTCAAGATGTCCAAAGAACCGCGCCTGATCCCGCTTGGTATAAAAAACGGTGAGTTTTTTGAAAGTCGACGGTTTCGGTGCCGCGTGTTGCTGCGCCCCGGTGGTACGGTTTTTAAAACGGTCGTGGGTTAACGGCTCAACGTGTTCAAAGTCGCAGACACCGCATTGGTTGCAATCATCTACACGGCAATCTGCTGTATGGGCGCCTTTGCGCGCCTGTTCCCATTCAGCGGCTAAAAAAGATTTGGTCACCTGGGTGTCAATATGATCCCAGGGCAGCGGTTCGCAAACGTCTCTTTCGCGTAGGGTATAATACTCCGGATCGACACCCTGCTCCGCAAAGGCCGCTTGCCACAAATCATAGCGAAATTGATCGCTCCAGCCGTCAAAGCGGCAGCCTTTTTGGTATGCAGCGACCAGTAGACGACTCAATTTACGATTGCCACGGGCCCAGACCCCTTCCAGCCAGCTGACCTTTGGCGCCTGCCATTTGAATTTGATTCCGGGCAATTTCAGCTGAGCTTGCAGCCAATGGATGCGCTCTTCAGATTCGGTGAGTGACAGCTGGGAGGCCCATTGAAAAGGGGTATGCGGTTTGGGAATAAAGGTCGCCACGCTGACATTGATCTTGCCCCGACGTCCGGCGGTATTTTTAGCGTGTCGCAGGGATTTAACCAATGCCACCAAAGCGGCCAGGTCCACCTCGGTTTCGGTGGGCAGCCCAATCATAAAGTACAATTTGATTGCCTGCCAGCCCAGATCGAATGCATCTTTAACCGTTTTGATAATCTCGCTGTCACTGATATTTTTATTGATTACATCGCGCAGTCGCTGGCTGCCGGCTTCAGGGGCAATTGTAAAGCCGGTTTTACGCACTGTCTTGATCAGTTTCATCAGCTCGGGTGTCAATGTTCCGGCCCGCAACGAGGGTAGCGACACCGCTACATTCTGGGGCGCGTAACGCGACATCAATTGCTCCATCAACGGCACGATGCAGCCGTAATCGCCGGTGCTCAGGGACAACAGAGAGATGTCTTCATAACCCGTGTTGCTGACGGATTGATCGCACAGGGCCAGCAAAGTGTCCGGTGAGCGTTCCCGCACCGGCCGGTAGATCATGCCCGCCTGACAGAACCGACAGCCGCGGGTGCAGCCCCTGGCGACCTCCAGCCGCAGGCGATCATGAATGGGTTTGCCGAAAGGGATGATGGGTGTCTCCGGAAAAGGCACCTGATCCAGATCGGCGACCAGCGTGCGGGTGACATGGGTATAATCCGAATAGCGCGGCGCCAGTTTTTGAAAACCACAGTCATCATCATAGGGCGTGAAAAAAGAAGGCACATAGACACCTTCGATTTGAGACCAGCGCTTTAAAAGCGCCTCTTTGTCGTTTTTCGCATTCTCTTTCCACTCCATCCAGCTTTCGGCCAGCTGCAGGGTAACGTTTTCACCGTCACCAATGACCATGGCATCAAAAAAATCCGCCACCGGCTCCGGGTTGCAGGTACATGGTCCGCCGGCGACGATCATCGGATAGGTGTGGTCGCGCTGGCTGGCGTAAAAGGGGATGCCGGCCAGCTCCAAGATGGTTAAAATATTGGTGTAGTTCAGCTCGTAAAGCAGGCTGAATCCGATAATGTCAAAGCAATCCAGCGGCTGGCGTGATTCCAGAGAAAATAAGCGCAGTCCCGAGGCTCTCAAATGGCCTTCCATATCCACTCCCGGTGCAAATACCCGTTCGGCGGCAATATCCGCACGCTTATTGAGGATATGATACAGAATCTGCATTCCGAAATGGGAGGTGCCGATTTCATATAGATCCGGAAACGCCAGCGCAATACGCAATTTGACGCGAGCGGGATCTTTTTTGATCTGGTTGATTTCTCCACCCAGATAACGGCTGGGTTTTTCAACCAGCGGCAGAATGTCTTCGATGGTCTTGGTGCTCATAGAATTTAGGGTGATACACAGCAGCCATTATTTTAACTTGTTTTTGGCATTCATGCATAAATAGCCATCAAAAAAAAGTGACTAAAGTGAACTAAAGTTTGGCGTGACTAAAGTGATGGTGTCGCTATGCTCCTTCTTTTTTATGAACGATAGAATTCCTCAATTTTAGTCATTTTAGCTCACTTTAGTCATTTTAGGCACTTCTTTTTGTTTTTTCTGAGGACCGCAATACTGCTTGATATTGATTTTTAGCTCATAGTACCAGATTTGCTCTAATAAAAGAAGAAGTCGTCTTTATTTTCATGGCAAGATGTTTATCTTTTAGCTGCCAAACGGGGACGCAGTGTCAAACACAGGCGAACTGCAGGATTGGAAGGAAATATATGTCCAACCACTTGAACCGCAATCAGACCAAGATCGTTTGCTTTCTTTTTGTTTTGCTTTGTTTTCTGTTTTCTCTGGTATCCCCACAGCCTGGCTGGAGCCTAAAAAACGAGCGTGAAAGCCCAGTCGTAAGGGCCGTGCGCAAAGTCAGCCCGGCAGTCGTTAATATAAGCTCCTCCTATGCCGTCCGCAAGCGTCCCAATCCTTTCTCCGGATTCGGCATGGATCCGTTTTTTGAGGAGTTTTTCAAAGATTTCTTTGACCCGCGCTTTGAACGCCGGCAGCAAAGCGCCAGCCTGGGCTCCGGCGTGCTCATCGACGGTAAAAGAGGCTTAATTCTCACCAACGCCCATGTCATTGAAAAAGCAAGCAAAATAAAGATCGTGTTGGAGGATGAACGCGAATTTGATGCCAAGATCATCGGCGCGGACCCGGACTCTGATCTGGCTGTTTTGCAAATCGACTCCCCCAATCGTCTGCCGGCGATCGAAATGGGCAGCAGTGATGATCTGATGATTGGTGAAACGGTTATTGCCATCGGCAATCCCTTTGGTTTTTCACACACGGTGACCACCGGTGTCATCAGTGCCCTCAACCGTAGCGTTCGCAGCGAAGAGATGGTGTTTCATGATTTCATTCAAATCGACGCTTCCATCAATCCCGGCAACAGCGGTGGGCCGCTGTTAAATATCGAAGGTGATCTGATCGGTATCAATACCGCTATTTATGCCAAAGCCCAGGGCATTGGATTTGCGATCCCCATCAACAAGGCCAAAAAGATCATCGCCGATCTGATTGAATTCGGCGAAGTGATCCAGGCCTGGATCGGCATCCGCGTTCAAAACCTGAGTCGCAAACTGGCCGGGTATTTGAACGTCCCCGATAAAAAAGGGGTTGTGGTAAAAGCCGTTGAGCCCGGGAGCCCGGCACTCAAATCCGGTCTTAAGGAAGGCGATATCATTTTGGGGATTGATTCAAAAAAAATTGCCTCGCCGCGGGATTACTGGTCGATAAAAAAAACATATGCCGCCGGAGATAAGCTCAAGGCCCGAATTTGGCGCAACAATAAAGTCAAAACCGTATCGATCAAAACCCGGGTGTTTCCCATGGAGCGAGCTGAAAAACTGGCCTTTCGTACTATGGGCATCCGGGTGGAAAATATCAATCGACAAAACCGCAATTATTATCGCCTCCTGACGCGAGAAGGCGTGGTGATTTCAGAAATTGCCAATGGCAGCCATCTTGACCGCATCGGTGCGCGGCCCGGTGATGTCATTCGCCAAATTGATGACTTGACTATTTCAAACAAAGAAGACTTTAAAAAAGCCGTTGTCAAATATCGGCAGAAACAATCGGTGGTGATCCTGCTTCAGAGGGGGGATCAGGGGTATTATATAACACTTAGAATGTAACGTTGTGGTGCTCTATTCATTTTAAAAATAGGCGCTACAAAATCTAAAGATACTGGCGTGGTGACGTATTGGAGTGATGGAGTAATGGAAAAGCGAAAAAAGAGCAGAGCAGTAAGATATTTTGAAATATGGATAAAAGATGTAAATGCGGATGCGTTTAAGGAGGTCAATATGCAAAGGTTAAAGTTGCGAATGATGATAGTCGTCCTGATGGTGGTGTTTCTTTATGCCTGTGGTTACAATACCATGCAGCAAAATGAGGAAGCGGTTTTCAGTGCCTGGGGTGGCGTGGAGTCCAACTTGCAGCGCAGGGCGGATCTGATTCCGAACCTGGTCGAAACAGTCAAAGGCTATGCGGCCCATGAAAGAGAAACATTGGAGGCCGTGATCAATGCCCGCGCCAAGGCCACATCTGTGGAAGTCTCGGCCTCAGATCTGAGCAATCCCGCCGCGATGCAGCAACTGCAGGCCGCCCAAGGAGAGCTGTCTTCGGCCCTGGCCCGCTTGATGGTGGTGGTTGAACGATACCCGGATTTAAAGGCCAACGAGAATTTTAAAGATCTGCAAAACCAGTTGGAGGGCACCGAAAACCGCATCAATGTTGCCCGGCAGCGCTATAATCAGAATGTGGAGACATTTAATTTTTCGATTCGCAAATTTCCCAACAGCCTGACCAACAAATTGCTGCTGCATCTGGAGCGCAAGGAATACATCAAAGCCGAGGAAGGCGCCGCACGTGCGCCCGAAGTCAAGTTTAACGAATAATGCCAAGCCGTATTGGATAAGCCGACGTTATGAAAATGCAAAAACGACATTGGATTATCCCATTTCTGGTCGTGGGCGGATTGATCTGTTCTGTTAAAATTTCCAACCTGTTGGCGCTGGAGGTCCCGGCGCTCAGAGGCCGGGTAAACGATACCGCCGGCATGCTCTCAGCAGCCACACGGCAACAGTTGGAAGATGTTCTGGCGCGCCTGGAAGAAACCGATTCCACCCAGATCGTCGTATTGACCATCCCTTCGCTGGGCGGAGAAGTCCTGGAAGAATATTCCATCAAAGTGTTGGATCAATGGAAAATTGGTCAAAAAGGCCTCGACAACGGCGCAATGCTGTTGATTGCCAGAAATGATCGCAAAATTCGCATCGAGGTCGGGTACGGCCTGGAGGGCTCCATGACCGATTTGATGGCCGGCCGCATCATTCGCAACGTGATTGTGCCGCAGTTTAAAGCCGGTAATTTCGATCAGGGAGTCATCGACGGTGTCCAGGCCATGATCAAGGTGGTCAAGGGTGAATATCAAGCTGCGGATAAATTGCCGACCGGCAGGGGCCAACGGCAAAAAAAGGTGTCTGGAGGTTTTGCCGGTTTGATCGCCTTTTTATTTTTCATCAGCTTGCTGGGTCGGTTGCGGCGTCCTTTAGGCATTGCCGCCGGCGGCATCCTGGCGCCAATAGCGGCATCACAGTTCTTTAACATCAGTTCCGTCTGGCTTCTGCTGTCGATTCCCATCGGTTTGCTGGTCGGCCTGATTTTAAGCTTCCTGGGTTCACCGCTGATATTCGGCCACGGGCATCACCATCATCGCCACAGCGGCGGGTGGTGGTCCGGAGGGGGCGGTGGCGGATTTTCAACGGGCGGCTTTGGTGGCGGTGGGGGCGGTTTTGGCGGCGGCGGCGCCTCCGGTGGCTGGTAGCGGTCATACGCAGGAAATATGATCTGATAGTATGTTCAAGTTGCAAACCATAAATTTAGAGCCGATTGATATGGTTAATTATTTCGGGTTTAGAATACAGGGGAATCGCGAATGAAAGACCTGGCCCAACATTTCTTAACAGACAATGAGCGCAACCGGGTGGAGGATGCGGTCAAAGCGGCGGAAAAATTAACCGCCGGCGAAATTGTGGTGATGATCATATCGTCCAGCTATCAATATCCGCTGGCCAATGTGATCGGCGCGGCCACCTTTGCGCTGCCGCTGGCTTTGATATGGTCATCCCTGGCGGGGTCGTGGTTGTGGATCGGCGCTCAGAATATGTGGCTGTTTTTGGGATTTCTAACCGTTTTTTTCATCCTTTTTCATGAAGTCATCAAGCGCACGCCATGGCTCAAGCGCTTTTTTATATCTCAGCGGGAAATCGATGATGAGGTTGAAGAAGCGGCCGTAACCCAATTTTTCGATCAGGATTTGTATCGCACCCGGGACGAAACCGGTGTACTGGTGTTGATATCGGTATTCGAACATAGGGTCTGGGTATTGGCCGACCGCGGCATCAATGCCAAAGTTGATGAGGGCCAGTGGGACGATATTGTCACCATCATTACCGATGGCATCAAGCAAAGCCGCCCGGCGGAAGCCATTTGCACGGCGGTCGAAAAAATCGGGGATCTTTTGAAAACGCATTTTCCCATCAAACCCGATGATACCGACGAATTAAAGAACCTGATCATTGAAAAATAGCGCATTACGGCCCTTACCGGTAAAGCATCCTCATAAAACCAAGCGCAGGCGCACCCAACTGAATAATTTTAGTTAAAGTTTTACCTGTATAACGCCGATAAGACATTTGAACCGCTTAGGTTTATCGTAAATGTCATTGTGGTTTGCTCTTTGTAAAAATCGGTTGTTAAGATCATAAATTTCTCAAGATAATGCCAAACCTTGAGTAATCAGGGGACGGAAAGCCACGGGTCCGCCGGAGGTGGATGGCCGGGTTGCCTGAGGAGGCAAAGAAGCTGGGTTGTCGATAAGACGGCCCAGCTTTTTTCATTGGTCATTTCAGAGGTCAGACATCAGATGACAGATAGCAAATTTAGAAAATGATGCACGCAAAAATCCCTCAATACCCAGTATCGAATACTCGACATCTAATCAACTTTCACAGATAGTGATCACAACCGAACCGCCGACCGTCAACAGCATCTAGCAAGTGTAGATCTATCTTGCCGACTCAGTATGACAATGGTATAAATGAGAATTGGAGGGATTGCAGTGCACGATTTTGCTAATGATAACTCATCCCGCCTTAACCGACCCAACGGGCTCAACCGATTATAGGGAGTTTTCATGGAACGCACCAAGATATTCAAACTCATGCAAGCAGATGATCCCATGGAACAGGTGATGATCAAAGGCTGGGTCCGCACCCGGCGTGATTCCAAGGGTTTTTCCTTCATCGAAGTCAATGACGGCTCCAGTTTAAAGAACATTCAGGTCGTGGCCGATGAAAAATTGCCCAATTATGCGGACATCAAAAAACTGACCACCGGCTCAGCCATTGCCGTCGGCGGCGGCCTGGTCGCCTCCCAGGGTGGCGGCCAGCGCTGGGAAATCCAGGCCGATGATTTACAGATCATTCATCTGGCGCCGGAAGATTACCAGCTGCAAAAAAAACGGCATACCGACGAATTTTTACGAACCATCGCTCACTTGAGGCCTCGTACCAATAAATATGGCGCAGCCTTTCGCATCCGCTCTGAAATGGCCTACGGTATTCACAGCTTTTTTCGGGACCGTGGCTTTCGTTATCTGCATTCGCCGATTCTGACCGGCTCGGACTGCGAGGGGGCCGGGGAGCTGTTTCAGGTGACCACCCTGGATCTGAACAATCCGCCTCAAAAAAAAGGTAAGACCGATTATGAGCAGGATTTTTTCGGTATGGAAGCCAATCTGACGGTTTCAGGCCAATTATCAGCCGAGATGTTTGCCCTGGCCTTGGGAGATGTCTACACTTTCGGACCCACCTTCAGAGCAGAAAATTCGAACACCCGCCGCCATGCCGCCGAGTTCTGGATGGTGGAGCCGGAGATGGCCTTCTGTGACCTGGACGGTAACATGGACCTGGGAGAGGAGCTCATTCGCGAGCTGACCACCTACGCCATGGACGCGTGCGCTGAAGATCTTGAGCTTTTTGGCCGCTGGGTAGACAAAACCCTGATGGCCACTTTGGAAAACATCGCCCAATCCGATTATATCCGTCTGCCCTATCGCGAGGCGGTGGATATCCTAAGTCAATCCGCCAAAAAATTTGAATACCCGGTGGGCTTCGGCCATGATCTGCAGACCGAACATGAGCGTTTTCTGACTGAAAAACACTTTAAAAAGCCCGTCATCGTCTATGACTACCCCAAATCCATCAAACCCTTTTATATGCGGGTCAATGACGATGGGGAGACTGTGGGCGCTATGGATGTACTGGTGCCACGCATCGGCGAAATCATCGGCGGCAGCCAGCGTGAAGAGCGTCTGGAAGTGCTGGAAGCGCGTATGGATGAAATGCAAATGGACAAAGCCCCCCTGTGGTGGTATCTGGATGCCCGCCGATATGGCAGCGTGCCTCACAGCGGCTTTGGCCTGGGTTTTGAACGCTTTCTAATGATGATCACCGGCATCCGTAACATCCGTGACGTGATCCCTTTTCCGAGAACACCGCAAAACATCGATTTTTAACCGCCAGCAGATAAACTGGAACGAAAAAGGCGCCCGGATTCAAACGGACGCCTTTGTTTTTGATTTAGCCTGAAAGCGTTTTCAAGGCATTTGAATGGATGCGATGATCTGCTCGGCAGTATTTTTATATTTGGGGTAATAATATTCGCGTGCGCCCGAATAGCAGATTAAATACAACCGCTGGTCTTTAACCGTCCCGACGGCAAACCCCTCATATTCAAGGCCTTGCTTGGATAGAAAAGTAAGCTGGAAACGAAATCCGTTTTGGCTGCCAAAGGTAAAGGGTCTCAAATTAAACGACTGCACATTGGTGCCGATCATATTGGGCCCCACCAGTGATTGGGGATAGGGCGCCATCATGCTGTCAACCACAAACTCCTGCACCTCATTGGCCGTCATATCGTCTTGAAATTTGGGTAATTTTGCTTTGCGTATCGCTTTTCCGTAGTAAGGGTACAGGTTTTCCCCATCAGCGATGCCATTGAAAAAATGAACGGCTGCCAGGGCAGGGCCGTCGACCGTCCAGATTTCAACCTTACCCTGGGTAGCCCGATTCCAGGTAATTTGCGGCTCAACATGATAACTGCCACCGGCCATTTCTCTTTTGGCCGGCTCCACCCGGGTGTAATGCGCACAGGCGCTTAAAAGTAAGACCATTGCCAACAGGATAAGGCGTTTGTTGTTACTCATTTGATTCAAGCTCCTTTAAATAGGATTTGACCATTTCAGCATCGGGCGCAGCCGGATCTACCACCAGATAATTGTTAAATGATTCTTTAGCATCCTCGATTTTTTGGGTCTTCCAGAACAGCAATCCGAGAGACCGCAGGACGACGGGCGGGTAATGGTCATAATTTAAGGCCTTTTGATAGCTGGCAATGGCCTTTTCGAGGTCGCCTTCCTGGGCCCGCATGCGATAGAGTTCACCCTGATAAAAATACAACTCTCCGGCATTGTCGGCGGCGATGAGCAAATGCTTGAGCACCACCTCACTGGCGGCATAATCCCGTTTGCGCAATTCATTTTTTAACCATTGGCCCCGAAAGGGGCGGATGGCAGCTAAATACTCACTTTGAAAAGATTGCCCGTAGATGCCATGGGATTCCAGCACGTCGGCCATTTTTTGCAGGGTCTCCACCCTTTCGGAGGAAGTGGGGTGGGTGGAAAAAAGAATGAATTGCTCGGGGTGTTCGGCGGCATCATGTTCTTCGATTAATGCCTGCCATATTTTGGGCGCTTCATGGACGTCATAGCCGGCATCCGCCATAAGATCAATACCGATGTCGTCGGATTCGCGCTCCTGATCCCGACTGTAAGCCAGAAGGCCAAAAAGGGCTGCGAAAGAGGCTATGTCGCCGGCATACCCTGCACCGGCGGCTGAAGCCGCAATCCGCACAAAAGCCAGAGCGGTGGTGGTATTGCGCACAGCTCGCCAGCGCTCCAGTGAATGGCGCTCCTGGTAGTGGCCGATTTCATGACCCACCACATAGGCCAGCTGGGCTTCGTTCTGGGCTCTCAGCATCAGACCGGTCCAGATTTCCATGTAGCCGTTGGGGGCCATCATGGCGTTAAAATGGGGTGTTTTGACAATATAAAAGCGCAGGTCGTCACAAAAATCGGGCTCGAGTTTGCAAATAATGCGGTGCACATAAGCGTTGAGCGCAGGGTCGGTTTCGATGCGGCCGGATGTCTTTAAATTTTCTTCCATGCGATCCATCATCATCCATAGACCGCCCTCATCGGTTTCCGGAGCCGGTGTTTCACCGGGTTTGATCTTCGGCACCGAAGTGGTGGCACAGGACAGACAGATCAAGCAAACCGCCAGAATCCAGAGGTTTAAAAACTTATTGGTCATAACGGTATCTCGGATAAAAGCTGCATTACCGCTTCGTGGGCCGGCTCTTCTGTTCGCAAATCACCCGTAGTTCTGAATAATCGGCCAAACCACAGGACATTTCCGGTTTCAAGATCAACAAGGGAGGCAAAACCGCTCTGAGCGCCGCCGGTCACCCCAATACCGGCCAATGCCCCCAGTACCATCACCGCTTTTCGGCCGGCACTGGCATAGCTGTCCCTTACAAATATGAACAGCGCGCAGTCGGCGTCGTATCTTTCGTTAATGCGCTGGACGCCGCTGCCCAGACTCCAATCGAAATTGTCCTTTTTGGTCGGAAGGTTGAAGCCCGCAAAATAGGTATGCACCAAAATGGTTCCCCCGACCACCTCATGCAGTTTCAGCAGCTGTTGATTAAGGCGTTTTTTTTCCGGATCATCCTGTGGGGGTTCGTAGAGCAGCACGGTATCTTTTTTGTCCGCCAATACCTTTTTCAGTGCTGTGTGCATGTGGATTTCGGCCGCCGCCGTCCAATCTGCTTTGGGCTCCTGAAGACCGCCAGCGGTGAGTTCAAACAGCTGCACATCGAGGGGCATCAAAAGAACCCGCGCATTGGGCGGCAACTCTGGTGACTCCGGGTTTGCTTTATAGCTGACGGTGGCACAACCAACGCAGACCAAACAAACGCATAAGATGGCTGATTTGAAAGCGGTGTGGATCAGACGGGCAAAAATAGAAAAAACTCTAGACCACGTACTTGTAGTATTCATTACCTTGATTCCCTTCGGTTAAATTTCCAGGAAAAAATGAATCCACTATAACAAGCACAATTAACGGCGTTTTTCGGTTTGTGGAAAGAGAAGGTGAGTAATTTTACTTTATCAAAGAATCATACGGCGGTCAAATGAATATCAGAGGCCTGCCTACAAACAAGCGCCTGCCGCGAATTTACATCAACACCCTGTTCACGTAAAGATACTGCAACTGTATGGTTAAGTATAATCTTCAGAATCTGGTTTGCAGTCAAGAAAATGTGATAAAAAATTAAACAGCCGAATTTATGAGTATTATTGATTGTCCTCATTTGTGGTATGCCTTTTGCTTTGACTAGCTCCCCAATACGTTGTCTGCAAGGCCTAAATAAGGGAAGCCCCCACCTCAAGCCGCATGATCTGCATATTCTTTTTGTCCAGCAGAACACAGATCTACTAGGAAACTTTATCGGATCTCCCGAACCGGTGAAGGTCATTCAACCTAACGGCAGCAATAAAAAGCGATCAACACCTGCCATCGCGTGGTATCCCGTTCGCGCTTCACGCGAAGATCTTAAAAAGGAGATTCGGGTGCAACGGCAGGTTGGGTGTTACCAAAAAGGAGGTGGCTATGATCAACACGCGTTTACCAATAATTCTCATCCTAATGATATTGATGGCTGCATGCAGCGGTGGTGGCGGCAGCGGATCGGGCGATTCCGACGGCCTCGGCAGTGATTCGCAAGAAGAAATCGGCCTGCAAAGTTTTGCAGATCAGGATTACAATGCGCTGAGCGAAGAAGACAAATTGGGGGTCTCCAACAAAGCCTTGGGCGCTCTATTTAAAGGCGTGGCCCCGGACGAATTTTTCGATATGGGCAACGGTGTGTCGGCCCTGGCGCTTGAAACGGAAGAAAATTATGTGTCCAAAATTGAAAAGGACCTTTCCAAACCAATCAATGAAAGCCAGATTCGCAATCTGATCAACGAAAAATATGAATTCGACGACAAGCAGGAACCGATTCAATATCAACTGGCCTTGCTTTATGAAACCCCTTTGAGCAAAAATTATTTTGAGTTGTGGATGGCCTATCAATTAACCAACACCATCCTGTTTTCTCCGGCGGTTGAGCTGGATACCGTTGCCTATGAGGATGCGCGGCGCGTCTTTGAGCGTGTGCTGGCTGGAATTCGACAGGACAACTCGATTCGCAAGATTGTATATGACCATATGATATCCCAGGAAAACTGGCGCCGTTTTCGCTCGCCGGAAGACAATACCCGGGAAATGATGGAAATATTTTTAAAGCGCTTTAACGATGCCGAGGTGCCGCTGGCTGCCATGGCTTGCAAGAACTGGTCACTGGAAGAAGAAGACGATGAATATCTGCTGGTCATTGGCCCTGAAGTAAATACGGAACCGGTTCAAATCCTGGATACCACCGTTGTCGACTGCACTCAGTTTTACCAGGCCGTAGCCGGTCATGCAGATTTGATCCCCACCGTGGCAGCAGCGCTGGTAGACGTTTTCTTTTACGGATATATGCCGGAAGACAAGGCCAGAATAGTCGAAGATATCATCGACGGTAATCCCGTCACATTTAATGATATTTTCAAAGACATCCTCTTTTCAAAAGAATTTCTAATGAATGTTGAACGACCGAAGTCCTTCGAAGAAATTTTCCTCGGTCTGGCTGAAAAGATGGACTGGTACGCCAATGAAAGCTTTTTTCGGTACATCAACCGGCAGACCAGTAATACCAGTTTTCCCAGTCTCAACAACATGAATCAGTCCGCCCTGACCTATAAACTGGGCCGCCGGGCCCGGGTACCTTTAGATACACTCAGCTTTGCCTTTTATCATCAAGCGGTTCGGGAAAGACTGCTGATCGACCGCAAAGGCAACCCTGACAATGACCGAGACGGCGGCTGGCAGGACTCGTTTATCGAGGTGGATCTGCTGCAGGACGACTTTTATCATTATTTATTTTTGGCCCTTTTATCGCGCAATGCACGCCAGCAAGAACTCGACGAGCTTAAGTCCATCATCGCAGATCAGGGCTTTAACCGTAACGATCGCCGAAGGCAGCAGGCCATGATTATCCTGGATTATATATCCCGACTATCAGAGCTCTATCACACCCGGCCGTTTGAAAAGGAGGTGTCCTAATGATTTCCAGAAGGCAATTTTTAAAAGTCGCCACCATCGGAGGCCTTTCCTTGGCAATACCGCCGCTGGTCTGTAGGCATGAAGCCCAGGCAGCCCTTCCCGATACGCTCAATTATAATGCACCGGCGATGGTCCCCCAAATTATTCATATATTTTTATACGGTGGGCCTTCGGAACTGGCCGGCAATTTGACCAACATCGAAGAAATTGCCACCAATTCGCAAAATCCTTATCCGTCCAGCCTGAATCCGAATATCGCTAACAACGATATTACTGCCAATAACCTCTGGGGCAGCGCCGGTGGCGATATTATGGAGCAGTTGCTAGCCAGCGGTGAAATGTCGCTGTATCGCACCATCAACCGAATTAAAGACGATAACAAAGGCCACGGCCGATGTATCGCCCAGAATCTGCTGGGCAACCTGGATTTGTCCAACCCCGGTATTGCCACCACCCTGGCGGCAGTTCTCGAGCGCTTTAATCCTTTCGGCAAGGCGGTTGATGAGCTCCGGCTGCCATTTGTCAGTTTTGAGGGCGATTCGCGGGTTTTCAGTTCCGGAGATCTGGATATACCCCAGACCTTAAAGCCCTTGTCCCTGGATGCCAATTTCAACAACCCCTATGCACGTTCTGACAATAATTTTTTAAACGCCGCCAATGATCAAAAACTGGAGGATCTGGCCCAAAGTGAGTCGAACCTGTTCCCGCAATTTGACAAAGTCAACAGCGCATTTATCAAACGGGCCGAGCTCTCAGATTTTATTGAAAGCAGCTTTAACAGTGCAAAAATCATTGAAGACCTGCCCGTGGATCCGTCCACCGGCCAAAAACTTCAATACCCCAACACCAATTTCGGCAACCGGCTGCTGGCAGCTGTCAGCCTGGCGATCAAGAACCCGGAAAGTGTTTTTATCAGCCTGGGCAGCGGGGGTCTGGGTGGCTGGGATGATCATTCCGAATCGCTAAGCCGCTATCCAAACCGCATTCAGCTACTGATGGGGGCCCTGCAAGTGGCTTCCCGGCATCTGGCACTAATGGAAGCCAACAACATCGTCATCAATGTATTCGGAGACTTTGGCCGAAATGTGAATGTGAACGACTCCCAGGGGTGGGACCACGGCAACAACCAGAACCTGTATACCTTCGGAGGCGCTGACATTCCCGGTCGCGCCCTGGGAAAACTGGTTGGCAAAACCCAACGTATTGGAACGGCTTTTCAAAATCGGCAATTTACCTCACCGACCGATGACAGCTACCAGTGCGAGCCTTTTGCAATTGCATCGACAATATTTAAATATTTCGGGGTGCAAAACCCTGAGGTGTTGACCGGTGAGCCAGCCATTGATGAATCTGACAACATACCCGATGAACGAGTTTAGCCGGAGCACGAATTAAGTGCCCAATGACCCGGCAAATGAAACCGCCTTTTGTCAATAATGAGCCGCTGAATCAAGATCTTAAATGAAACAAAAGCCAGGCGGGGGTTGATTTTTTCAACCCCCGCCTGATCTTGTAAGGGTTTGACTTTCTTTGATAAAAGAAGCTATAATAAAAAAGAACGACATCTGGCATAACAAACCCAGCAGCAAGAAAGGCTTTTTCATCATGGACACCACCGAGCGCGGAAAACTGATTCTAAAAGCAGTGCCGGCCGGAGAAGCTGAAGAAAAGGTTGTTCGGCTGCTGTTAAAATTTGCAAAAACGGCGTCCGCCATCGAATTGACCCAGAAGGTCAGGAATCCGCCTTATGAGCTGAGCAGTGATATTGAGGCGGAAAAAGCGGCCATCTTCATCGAGGCATTTCAAAATTGTGGAGCGACCGCCGTATTTATCCCCCACATTACCGAAAAACCGGTTCCGGAAAAACCGGCACTTGTCCAGAGTCGACCGGATTTTTCCTTTGACTCAGATCCCGCATCAGCTGGTGAAATCACACCGCCACCAATTAAGGTAAAGCCTCAAAAAAACGGCGTCCGCCGCTTAACCATGATTCTGGTAATCATCTTATTGTTGTTATCCCTTGGTTTTCTGACCTGGCAGCTCTGGCCGATTATCAGCGTTAAACTTCAAGAGATGATTCACTTCCTCAAAAACAACATTTAAAACCGGCCTTAAAAATGCATCTAACGCCCAATGGCTGTGTTGAAAACCGATTCAAAATGCTCGAATACTAGCGTGTATGCTCCACTTTTGAATCGGTTTTCGCCTTGCCCTTGAACGTTATCTACTATTTTTAAGACCGGTTTTTATATTAATAAATTCCAGAATAATTCGTATTTGTTAATGAAAATAAAATTATAAATTCGAAACGCTCAAATTTGGAACCTAAGCTGAGCGCTTGTTGAGGTTGCTGCAGCTACACGGCAGATGCCGTTCCGCTATAGTCTACTATGCGGAATGGCATCTAACACTGCAGATGCAGTAAGATCGACAAGCCCCTTGGGGTTTCAAAATAAAAATATTAAAATGATAGAATTCCTTAAAAAAAGATCCCTCCTATTTTTATTTTGAAACGATCAGCTTAGGTAATACTTAAAGTGAGCGCTTGTTGAGGTTGCTGCAGCTACAAGGCAGATGGTGTTCCGCTATAGTCTACTATGCGGAACGCCATCTAACACAGTAGATGCAGTAAGATCGACAAGCCCCATAGGGGTTTTAAATTTTAAAAATTAAAAAGACAGAATTCCTTATACTTTAATTAGATTTTTTAAAATTTAAAACGCTCACTTTAAGTAAAAGTTGTGTAAAAGATACTCTCCTAATATTGACTGCCGCAGCCGTCGCTTATAAAATTTTAGCATGAGCTTAAAAACCAACATCCAATGCATACCAAAACAGCCGGGAGCTTATTCCATGAAACGGATCCATATCTTTTTTTATATAGCGCTGCTTTTGCTGATCGCCGCACCGGTCGGGGCTGCAGACATCGCCCACCCTCAAATTCGCAAACAGGCCCAAAAAGCTTATGCCGATGGCAACTGGCGGGATGCCTTTGAGCTGTATCGCCAACTGAGTCTGGACACCGACGCTGACCCCAAAATGGTTGGGCCGGATTTTAACCAGGCCTGGCAGTGCCTACGCCAGCTCAAACAGTTAAACCAGCTGGACGAATACCGTGAAGCGGTCATTGAGCAACATGCGGCCAATTGGCGTTTGCTACTGGCTGCAGCCCGCAGCTACAGCCACAACACCCACTGGGGCTATATGATCGCCGGAGAATTTCGGCGGGGTCATCATCGGGGCGGTGGGAAATATATCAACGCCGTTGCCCGCGACCGGGTGCGCGCCATGCAGCTTCTGCAGCTGGCCATGGCGCCGGCTGAATCAGATCCGCAAAAAACGGAAGTGGCCCAGTTTTACATGGCATTTGCCCAGATCGTTCAGCAGCAGCGCGGAACCAACCAGTCCTGGCGCCTGCAGTATTTAACCGATCTGAACCGCCTGCCGGACTATGCGCCCGGTTACGGACCTGCCTATGGCCGGCGCACCGTATTCGCCCCGGTGGATGCTGAGGGTCAGCCGATTTATCATCACATTCCAAAAAATTTCACATCCGCGGTCTCTGATGGAGAGCGCTGGCGCTGGTTGCTGTCCAGAGCGGTGGCACTGGATCCGACGCTCAAAGCCAGTGTCGACAACACCTGGGCCACTTTTTTACACCAGCAATTTGGTGTTCAAACCCTGGCAAATGTCGGTATTCTCTACGGCCGCGGGCGCCCCTTTAATAAGGAAACGAAGCAGAAAGATGAAAGCGGCGCATATGCCGTGCACACTTTAAACGATCAAGAAACCATCGCCAGACTGGCGGTCGGCGTCCGCCGCTTTGATCTGCCCGCAGGTTTTAATTTCATTCAGTTGTATAAGCAGATCCTTGATGGTCACAACAGCAGCCAGGCCGCAAATGCCGCCCGGGCGCTGGCTCAAATCCATGAAAACCGGAGGCAATACGATCGCGCCGGACACTACTGGCAACGGTACAAAACATACAACCGCTCCGCTGCCCAAAAGCGAATTGATCAAATCACCCAAAACTGGGGTATGTTTGAATCCAGCAGTACACAGCCTGCCGGCACAACCCCCCGGGTTGATTATCGCTATCGCAACGGCCGCATGGTGACATTCAGCGCCCAGCGTATCCGGGTCAAGCGGCTACTTGAAGATGTAAAGGCCTATATCCGCTCTGAAAAACGGCGACTGGACTGGCAACGCATCAATCTCAACAACATTGGCTGGCGCATCGTCAATGCAAACCAGACCCGCTATGTCGGTCAGCATGTGGCAACCTGGAAACTGGCCCTGGAGCCTGACGTGCGTCACTGGGACCGGCACGTCAGCGTTGAATTTCCCGATGCCCTTAAAAAGGCCGGTGCCTATCTGGTAACCGCCCGGATGCAAAGCGGCAATATTGCCCGCATCATCATCTGGGTAAGCGATACGGTTATCGTTAAAAAGCCGCTCAAGCAGCAGATGCTGTATTATGTCGCCGACGCAGTCAGCGGCAAAGCCCTGGCCGGTGTTGACCTTGAATTTTTCGGCTACCGCACCCGTTCGATTAAAGGAACCAATCGCTACCGGGTCATTCACCGGGAGTTAAACAAGGTTACCGACGCCAACGGTCTGGTCATTGTCGAGCCGGACCAAATGGCTCAAAATATGAACTGGCTGGCAACTGCAACCACGCGGCAGGGCCGCCTGGCCTTTTTGGGTTTTTCAAATGTCTGGTATCCAAATTATTATGATAGTGGATACAACCAGACCAAAACCCTGATCATGACCGACCGCCCGGTGTATCGACCGGCCCAAACGGTAAAGTTCAAAGCCTGGGTGCGGCACGCCCGCTATGACAAGGAGGATACGTCCAGCTTTGCCGGCCAGCACTTTACGGTTCGTATTCATAATCCCAAAAGCGAACAAATCTATTCGCAACGCCTGACAGCCGACGCCTATGGGGGCATCGCGGGAGAATTTAACATACCGCCTGAAGCCCCATTGGGTGTTTATCGCATCTCCCACGGGCGCAGCAGCGCCTATGGCGGGCAGACCTTTCGGGTGGAAGAATACAAAAAACCTGAATTTGAGGTCCGTGTGGAAGCCCCCACAGAACCGATCATGCTGGGCGAAAAAATCACCGCGACCATCAAAGCCGCTTATTACTTCGGCTCTGCAGTCACCGAAGCCAGGGTCAAATACAAAGTCTTGCGAACCGTGCACGACAGCCGCTGGTATCCGCAATTTTACTGGGACTGGTTTTATGGACCCGGTTACTGGTGGTATGCCTATGACTACCCCTGGTACCCGGGCTGGCAGGAATGGGGCTGCCTCAGGCCGATCTGGAGCTGGTGGCCGCACTGGCCCCAACAGCCGCCGGAAATCGTTGCCGATGGTGAAGTTGACATCGGCCCCGACGGCACGGTCCGTATTCCCATCGATACTGCCCTGGCAAAACTGATCCACGGCGACAGCGACCAACGCTATACCATCAAAGCCGAGGTACGGGATCAGTCGCGGCGAACGATCGTCGGACAGGGCCAGGTGCTGGTGGCCCGCAAACCGTTTAAGGTATATGCCTGGTTGGATCGCGGCCACTACCAAGTCGGCGATACGATCCGGGCCAGTTTCAAAGCCCAGACCCTCAGCCAGAGCCCGGTTAGCGGAAAGGGACGGCTCAAGCTGCTGCGCATTACCTACCCAAACGATCAACCCCGGGAAGACGAAGTGGCTAGCTGGGATTTGAACACCGACGAGCAGGGCGAAGCCGGCATGCAGATTCAGGCTTCCCGTTCCGGTCAATACCGGTTGTCCTATAGCGTTCGCGATGCCAAAGGGCATGCCATCGAAGGGGGCTACATTTTTACGGTGCGCGGTGCGGGCGATGACGGTGCCGGCTACCGATTTGCCAAGATCGAACTCATCGCCGACAAAGCCGAATATGCGCCCGGAGACACGGTCCGGCTGCAGATCAATACGGATCAAAAAGGTGCTACGGTGGTATTGTTTGTGCGCCCGGTAAACGGCATCTATTTAGCGCCCAGAGTCATCACACCCGTTGGTAAGAGCGCCCGGGAAACGATACAGATTTCAAAAAAGGATATGCCCAATTTTTTTGTAGAGGCGTTTACGGTATATGGCGGCAAGGTGCACACCGAGATCCGTGAAATTGTGGTGCCTCCCGAAAAGAGGGTACTGAGCGTCAGCGTGGCACCTGCCCATCAAGATTATCGGCCCGGCCAAACCGCTAAACTCAAGGTTCAGCTAACCGATTATAATGGTGAGCCCTTTCAGGGCTCAGCGGTCATCAGTGTTTATGACCGCGCCGTCGAATATATTTCCGGCGGCTCCAATGTACCCGAGATTCGCTCATTTTTCTGGAAATGGCGGCGTCAGCATCAATCCTATCGAGAATCCAATCTCACTCGCTGGTTTGCCAACCTGCTTAAAAAAGATGAAACCCCCATGAGGCCCATCGGCGTCTTCGGAAATCTCATGCAGCCCGTTACGCCTGGAAAGGGAACACGGGACGAACATAAAAAAGCCCGCTCCCAGGCGACCCTTGAGGCAGGAGTTGCCAGAGCCCCGGCGCCGGCCGAGGCCGGTGAAGCCGCACCCGTTTTACATTCTAAAATGCATGCGGCCGACCGGTTCGCCGACAAGGAGGGTCAGGCTGCAGCACCCGAAGACCTGGCCCAACCCGAGGTGCGCACCCAATTTGCCGATACGGCTTTCTGGTCAGCCAACATCACCACCGATGCCCAGGGGATGGCAGCGGTTGCCTTTAAAATGCCTGAAAACCTGACCGGCTGGCAGGCCAAAGTATGGGCCATGGGGCACGGCACCCAGGTCGGCCAGGGGGAAGCCAGGTTGGTGACCCGCAAGGATTTGATTGTGCGCCTGCAGGCCCCCCGGTTTTTTGTGGAAACCGATGAGGTCGTGCTGTCGGCCAACGTTCACAATTATCTAAAACGGCGCAAATTTGCTAAGGTTTCACTGGAACTGGACAGCGGTTGCCTGGTCTTGATCAAAGGCCAGCAACAAACCCAATCGGTCTTTGTCGACGCCAACGGCGAAACACGCGTAGACTGGCGTGTTAAAGTCATCAAAGAAGGTGAGGCCGTGGTGAGCATGCAGGCGCTCACCGATGAAGAATCCGATGCCATGCAGATGCGCTTTCCAGTCTACGTCCACGGCATGGTCAAGCAGGTGCCCAAAAGTGGCGTCATCCGCAACGATCAGACCCAGGCCCGGATTCTGTTTAAGGTGCCCGCCGCCCGGCGGGTGGACCAATCCCGCCTGGAGCTGCGCTATTCACCTACTCTGGCCGGCGCTATGGTGGATGCCCTGCCGTATCTGGTCAGTTATCCTTACGGCTGCACCGAACAAACCTTAAACCGCTTTTTACCGACGGTGATCACCCAGCAAACCTTAAAACGCATGGGGGTTGATCTGGCCGATATTCAAAACAAACGCACCAATTTAAATGCCCAGGAAATCGGTGACGACACCCGGCGGGCCGCGCAGTGGCAACGCTATGACCACAACCCGGTGTTTGACGCGGATGAAGTGGCCGCCATGATCACTGCCGGGGTCAGGCGCCTGATCGCCATGCAGCTTTCCGACGGCGGCTGGGGTTGGTTTAGCGGTTACGGTGAGCGGTCCTATCCCCACACCACCGCCCTGGTCGTTCATGGGCTGCAGATCGCCCGACAAAACGGGGTGACCATCTCCGACACGGTTATCGATCGGGGCATTCAGTGGCTCAAAGACTATCAGGCCAAAGAAATCGAGCGCCTGCGGCTTTGGGACCGCACCCGCAAGAAAGGAAAATCCCAGGCCGACAACCTGGATGCTTTTGTCTACATGGTATTGACCGATGCAGCGGCCGAAAATCAAACGATGCGTGCGTACCTGTATCGTGATCGCAAACGGTTGGCGGTATATGCCAAAGCCATGTACGCTCTGGCGCTGGTCACCGTCGAGGATCATGAAAAGCTGGCCATGGTCATTAAAAATATCGAGCAGTTTCTGGTCATTGATGACGAGAATCAAACGGCTTACCTGGACCTTCCCAACCACCATTACTGGTGGTACTGGTACGGCTCCGAATACGAGGCCCACGCCTATTATCTGAAGCTGTTGGCGCGCACCGATCCGGCCGGTAAGAAAGCGCCCGGCCTGGTCAAATATCTGCTCAACAATCGCAAACATGCTACCTATTGGAACAGTACCCGGGATACGGCCGTGATCGTGGAAGCGTTTGCCGATTATCTGGCCGCCAGCGGTGAGGCTGCACCGGATCTAACCCTGGACCTCTTTTTTAACGACCAAAAAGTAAAAACCGTCCGGATCAATGCCCAGAACCTGTTTACCTTTGACAACAAATGGGTGCTGGAAGGCAAACAGATTCCGGGTGGCACCCAGTCTTTGACATTGAAAAAATCAGGCCGGGGTCCGATCTATTTTAATGCCTATCTGGATTATTTTTCCCTGGAAGACTTTATCACCAAAGAAGGTCTGGAGATCAAAGTTGAGCGCCGAGTGTTTCGCCTAACAGAAATCGACAAAAAAATTAAAGATGTCGGCTCGCGCGGGCAGGTAATTGACCGCCGGGTGGAAAAATACGAACGTCAGCCGCTTAAAAATAAGGCCGTCTTGCAAAGCGGCGAGCTGGTTGAAGTTGAGCTGCTCATTGACAGCAAAAACGATTATGAATACCTGGTCTTTGAGGACATGAAGGCCGCCGGCTTTGAACCCGTTGAGGTGCGCAGCGGCTATACCGGAAATGAAATGGGCGCCTATGTGGAATTTCGCGATCAGAAGGTGGCCTTTTTTGTGCGCCGACTGGCACGCGGCAGGCACAGCGTCAGCTATCGGCTGCGGGCGGAGATCCCTGGTAAATTCAGTGCGTTGCCCACTAGGGCATATGCCATGTATGCACCGGAGCTGAAGGCCAATTCAGATGAAATTAAGCTGGTCATCCGAGATCAATAGGATCCTTGGCGACCACCGATGTACCCAGTGGCTGGCAACCTATTGTATTTGCTTTTGATATGAACCATCAACGCCTTGGGGTGAAAACGAATCGGGCCATAAACGGATGATTATACCAAAGGGTGGGGGATTTCACAGGGTGAGTGACAACGGTCCACGAGAATAACTGGGTACAGGTGACCTGTCTCAATTGCCAAATGAGGCCATAAATACGCTGCTTAAAAGCGAGGCATATGCAGCTTGTCGATATGGTGTTTGTTTTCCCTGACAAAATGGTTCACGTAAGGCGGAATCACCGAACGGTCTAAATAATCCTTGAAATCGGCTTCTATTTTCGCCTTGGGCACGCTGGCCACCGGCCAGTCTTCGGCAGATTTGCAGAAAACATCGTATTCGCTGTGTCCTGTCACGCGCGAGATTTTATACAAATAATACTCCATTGAATTCTGATGTTTCTTGATCTGTCGGGCATTTAACTTATACAGGGCCACCAGTCCCATACCTGCCAGAAGTCCAAAACACACATTGCCAACGCCGTTTATAATATCTGCAAACATCACACTATCTCCCAAAACATTGTTCTCCGACATATATATCAGCACTATCTGGTGTAATTTTTAGACATTTATACAGATTCCATCTTTCGGCAGCCGGACTATGCTGCAAAGAACTGGATTCTGCCAAAATGCCAGAGGTATATGATAAGCACGAATTTAAAAATGCAAATCATATGCCATTTCAACCGCCCGCCGCATCAGAAGTGATTCAATCGGCCAAAAGGGTCTGGATAGCATTTATCTTGCTGAGAGTGAGAACGCGCTCAGTGGCTTAGCCATGCAAACCGCCAGCAGTGGGCGGATATCCAGCGCGCCCGATCTCCCGAATCGTTTCGTTTGACATCGCCAATGGCCTAGCTCGCTGCATTGCCATATAATGTGAAAATCCGTCAAATTCCGAACCCTAAGGCTGCTGCGCATCGTCAGGTTTTTGGCGAAATATAATGCTAAAAGACTCAAAACCTCCGTTTCATTGTATTTTTGAGTTAAGGTGTATTATCGAAATAGCTTGCCTGAGGCGACTTTGATGCTTAAGATTCCCAATAGATTCAATCTGATGGAAGGGTGCTGACGGCACCCGATGGCATTTCACTCTAAGGAAGGATTTGGCTCGTGACGCCGGAAATTGTGCTGGTATTGTCGATCCTGGCCGTAGCGATCGTATTTTTGATCAGCGAATGGCTCCCGATGGAGGTCACCGCCCTGCTGGCGCTGGGGGCTGTGGCCTTAACCGGTCTGGTTAGCCCGGTTGAAGCGCTGGCCGGATTTAGCAACCCGGCGGTTGTTACCGTGTGGGCGGTTTTCATTCTAAGCGGCGGTTTAACCCGAACCGGCGTTGCCAATGTCATCGGTCGATTTGTGCTGCGCCTGGCGGGCAACAGTCAAACAATTATGGTTATCGTCATCATGATCACCGCCGGTGTGATGTCGGCCATTATGAACAATGTGGCGGTGGCCGCCCTGATGCTGCCGGTGGTCATGGATATCGCCCGCCACACCGGCAGCGCGCCCTCCCGGTTGTTGATGCCCCTGGCATATGGTTCGCTGCTCGGCGGTCTCACCACCCAGATCGGCACGCCCCCCAACATCCTGGTCACCAATGCCCTGCAGGATGCAGGGCTTGAGCCTTACTCATTCTTTGATTTTACGCCTATCGGCCTGGTGATTATGTTTGGCGGCATTGCGGTAATGACCTTTATCGGCCGTTACCTTCTGCCGCAACGCGATGTGGCCAAGGAATCATCCCGCACCAATACGGTGGACTGGGGGTCCGATGACGATTCAGGAGAGCAATTGTTTAAAGTACGAATTCCAGCGGACTCAAATCTGATCAACAAGACCCTGGCTGACAGCCGTATGGGATCTGTTTTGGGCTGGAATGTGATTGGTATTACCCGCAAGGAGCGCACTGTTTTGGCCCCCGGCCCCACTGATGTTTTACAGGCCGATGACCTGTTGACCGTTGAAGGCCGTATTGAAAATTTAGATGACATGAAAAACTGGCAGCAGTTAATTGTGGAAGATAAAAAAATCGATGTTACCGAGCCCTATTCAGATGAGATCAAAATCGGTGAAGTGCACCTGCCGCCCGCTTCCCAGTACATCGGCAAGACCCTAAATGTTTTGGGTTTTCGCGATCAATTCGGCGCCAATGTGCTGGCCATACACCGTAACGGCAGCACCAAACGCACCCATCTGTCGGATGAACCTCTGCTGCCGAATGATCGACTGCTGGTGGCAGGGCAACAGGAGCGCCTGGAGCAGCTCGGGAAAAAATCCGGTTTCGATCAATTTCGTTTTGTCCCCCGGCAGGAACTGATCGATGTCTTTCACCTGCATGAGCGCCTGATGGTCATGCGGGTGCCGCCGGATTCACCGCTGGCCGGAAAAACACTTAAACAGAGCCGTTTGGGAGATGCGCTCGGCAGCCGAGTTTTGGGTATCATGCGGGGCAATGATCCCATCGTGATGCCCGAGCCTCACGAAATCCTGCAGGCTGGTGATCGGCTGGCGGTCGAAGGGCGTCTGCGGGATTTTAAAGAGTTGGGTGACCTTGAAAAGCTACAAATTGAAAGACGCACCCGTCCGGATATCCAGTCATTGGTAACAGACAATGTGGGCGTGGTTGAGGTCATCCTATCCCCCCAGACGACGCTGGTGGGCAAAACCCTGCGCCAGCTAAACTTCCGCGAAAAATACGGTTTAAATGTACTGGCCATATGGCGTGGTGGAAAGGCTTTTCGGTCGGATTTGCGGGATATGGACCTGCGCTTCGGAGATGCCATCCTACTGCTGGGCCCGCGCAATAAACTCCAGCTGCTGGGCCGCGAGCCGGATTTTGTGGTCCTGACGGAAATGGCGCAACGGGAAGTGCGTCAGGAAAAGATGAACATCTCGATTTTGATCATGGCCGCGGTGCTGTTTCCGGTGATTATGGGCTGGGTGCCCATTTACATTGCTGCCGTGGTCGGGGCTGCTGTGATGGTTATGTGCGGTTGTCTGACCATGGAAGAAGCCTATCGGCAGATTGAATGGAAGGCTGTTTTTCTGATCGCCGGTATGCTGCCGCTGGGCACGGCCCTGGATCAGACCGGCGCTGCCCGGATGATCGCCGAAGGGGTAGTCGCACTGGTGGGTCCTTTCGGGCCCACGGCGGTGATGTTCGGCCTGGTGAGCCTCACCTTTGCAGCCACCTGTTTTGTGCCCACGGCCGCCCTGGTGGTTTTAATGGCGCCCATCGTTTTAAATACCGCCGCCACATTGGGCCTGTCGCCGCATGCCCTGCTCATGGGGGTGGCCATGGCCGCTTCGGCCAGTTTTATGACCCCCATATCGCACCCGGCCAACATCCTGGTGATGGGGCCGGGGGGCTATCGTTTTTTGGATTATATCAAAGTCGGCGGTCTGCTGACCCTGGTCGTTTTACTGATCATTGTTTTTGTTTTGCCGTTTTTCTGGCCGCTGACCGGATGATAGCGCATTAGGAAAATTGCAGCGCGTACACCGCAGCTAACGCCCCTTTGTATGTTTCCCCCTTTTTAACAAACGCGCTGCGGCTTACTCACCGTGGCGGGTATACTGGCGGCAAACGCCAACTATCGGATAACCAATGGTTCGCACCGATAGGTCCCCCGATTTGCCGCTAGACAGCGCCCAACCCTTGAATTGATATTAATTGACTACACAAAAATCGCTAAGATCCCGGGCCGGCAAGTTCGTTGGTGTTTACAGGTCGGGCCCGATATTCATCTATAACGAACAGCAAATCCATCAAAACGGCGAATGATTTCTAGCCGCAAATCTGATGATCGGCAAAACAACAACATGACAATCGATTCGAATATCGGCTTTATCATCCGATCGAACCATCAATTCATTGACCGACAGCCTGATCATTTAGACTTTATGGTTATGCCCGGCAGAATTGTATAGTGGGAGCAAACATTAGAAGGGATGAAGGGGGATAACCTAACCCAAACCAGAGACAAAGCAGAATTGGCAAAGAACTTGTGTTTTAGGCGTCGGCTTCTTTAAAACCTTCCTCTGTCCGGAATAGTTTATCCCCCTTGTAGGCTTCATGCTGACGGGTGATTTTAAGCTCCTTATCAGAATATGCGATGATAAGCGCTCGTGGCTTAGGACAGCCATGCAGCATGATAGATGTCACCGTAGCAAAAGATCGCAGGGGTTTCAAGAAAATAATTATATATAATCAAATATTTACAGCATTTGACAGCATTTGACAGCATTTGACAGATAGAATCCTGAAAAACTGTAAAATTGCTAAAACCTGTAATAAATAAACAGGAGGCATCCGTAAGAATGCCTCCTGTTGTTTATCCTGGGTATTTGTCATTGCTGTTGGCTGGCAATCGGTTATACAAAGACCGTTTGCCGGCAATGGCAATTATTTGCCGGTTACCGCGGATCCGCCTGTAGGATCCGAACCTTCGGGCTGAGCACATCATAGTACACCACTACCGCCGGCAGAAAATTACCGTCACGCTTGGCGTCATAGCCGGCGACCACCGTCTGACGCTGATACACCGGCGATAAGTTGCCGAAACCGTCTTCAGTCATAAAGGGTTCAGCAATAAATCCACCGTCGCGGAAGCGCAGCAGCCCCTGTTCGATGGCTTCGCCGGTGGTGTTGGTGTAGCTGCGGTCCTCGACGATCTCACCCTGGTACTCGAACAGGATGATGGGGCGCTCGTCGGGCCCGTTGTCCGCCTTGTATTCTTCAGCAGCAAACGGCGATCCGGCCTGCGACACGTAATCACAGGAGCCGTCAAAGTGGATGCCGGTGTTCTGGCCTTCGGCCATGTACTTGTCGTTGACCTGCACGTAACCGGCACCTGAGACCCGCACGAAGAACACGCGCGCCAGCACCTCGGCCGTGTTCTGGTCCACCAAGAACATGTAGGCCGCCCGGTACCCGGTGCGCTCGCCCGAGATCCAGCCCGTGTTGCCGCCGGTATTGACCTTGAAAGAGTTCTCCACAGACCGGTGCCAGTAGCCAGGTCGTTTAAGATGATGGTAAAGGCTTCTTTGGGAAGGCCCCTGCCGTTGAAGGTCTCATTCTTAATCTGTTCTTCGATACACGGCCCGCCGGGTACAGCCCAACCATTGTTAGCCAGCCCCCCGACAACCAGGATGCTAAGGAGCATCAAGAGCATGATTTTAGCGAACAGCGACCGGGTTGGCGCCGTGACAATTTGAACAGTTACTAAATTCATTTGCTTTGCGAAATTCATTTTAAAGACCTCCATTTCATGTTGCAGAAGTCAATTTTTGAAAAGTTCTTCCTCAACGCCAGTGTCTTTGAACACGAAGCGCTTTAAAAGCACGGGTCACTAAAAACGTCTGCTAATCGGTAATAGGTTCTTGCTGCGCGGCAATCCGTATGCAACTGCAATTTTCTGGGACAGAATTGGCACCGCATGCAGCGTGAATGACCGTTGGTGTTGCCGAAACGGTCTCGGTTTTAAGGGGGCAAACGATCCATGCAGATCATACGAGATCTTGGACCGGACGCAGATCGGGAGATGTCCCTGAACGCCCGTCCTATAAGGACCGCAAGGGGCATGTTGCCGTACATGTAGAGCAAAAAGCATTCCACAAAAAGGCAGATATAAATTAATACAAAAATATCAGTGGTTTTATTGTGGGGTTGGGTTGAAACCGCGGTCAGTAGACAAATAAAGCGTGTGATTTAGTGAACGGCTAATTATAGGTTTCGAATACAAAACCATACAGGCAGTTTAAGATGAAAACGAAAATCAAACTGGCGAGCCGTAAAAAAACATGACTGGCTGTGTAAGGAGGAATTTTTTTTCAAACACATACACGCCGAAAAATACGGCTTAGTTTTGACTCTATTTTAGAGCATTTTACACATCTTTGACAATTTTCAAAAAAGTACCTCACACAGGCGGCTTTATCATTTAAAGCTTAACGTCAGGGGGTTCGTTTGGCTATTTTAGAAAATAACCATAAAGAAAAACAAGACATTTACCGATACTAGAGTAGGCCAAAAGCCAAGAGAAGTTTTCCACAAAAATATAAAATTAGGTGGTATTTATGATCAACGATCATATCGTACAACGCAGAAGCGGTGAAGATCGGCGCAAAAAAAGCGACAGACGCAGCGGGTTTGATAGACGTAACGCAAGCTTTGCCAATGGTTTTGATGATACCAGCGAAGAAAATGTGTATACCACCAAAGAAGCCTGTGAGTACCTGAAAATATCACGCCCTACCTACCTTAAGTATATCGCTGAAGGCCGTATCAGGGCCATTAAAGTCGGCCGCGGCTGGCGTACCCTTAAAACCGAACTGGACCGATTTTTACGCGGAGACTGACGCTTTTAAGCCCTGGCGTCATAAGATTCATGCATCTTTCAGCTCGCATCTAACTGTTTTTTCCTGCCACTGATAACATCTCTGCTCGTTTTCAGCATCAAGCACAACATCGTGCAACAGTGAAATCAAATCCCAGCGCGTTTGTGCCAAACCCATTTGATCCATCATTCAGCCCTAATTGAAGCGCTGGATAAAAAAGTTTACCCTGTGTATGAAATCAACGCTAGCTAAAAAACCATGTGTTTACTTTTGGTTAAGCCAGTTGAAGCTCCCACCATAACACCGGTGGTGCAGGGAAAACCATACATTTCAACGTATCCAAAATCCACCCTGTTTTTATAAAAAATCATAATAACAATTGGTTATGCATCATTTTGCCACTTTGGCATCGACCTTGCTGTTACAGAAAATAAACGCAAAGGAGGTGACCATTGTGTTGCAAAAAAGCATGTCTCTAATCCTGGTAGCACGCTGGCTAATCGTCATCTTTATAATTTCGGTGGTGGGTGTGGCCGTGATCCCTTTTGAGAAAGGAATTCAAACCGGCCGAATATTAGAAGGCACGATCATTAATAAAAACATAGAATTGGTTACAGTGGGAGCCAATGAACACCCCGGTCAAATTTTAACATTAAGCACCGGACCCGGCATCGATCGGTTGGCCTTGCGCACGGGTGATCAGATCATCGTTGAATTCAGTCCGGATTATACCATTCGTTGGATTTCAAAGCGAAGTTAGCCTCATGGCAATCATGCGCCTGTATCTTTTAATACAAATGCATACAAGCCAGCAACAAATGGATACACAATTTAAGTCACTGTTATTTCAATATATCATAATATTTTGGCGTCTGATGACCCCCAAACTGTCACAAATACTATACAAATCACAGCTTTTCTGTGATAGCAAAAAATATAAAATTATAATTATTTCAGGCAGATAATTAGAAATACCCTGCCTGGCACAGCCCTTGCTCTTTCAATTGGCGGTATCGGAGGGATCCGTTGATATCGTTGTTCAGCATCGAAAGCCATATTCACCTGTTGGTCATTCGGTGCCGAAAATTGAAATGGGCTGTCACACCGCACTAAATGGACCCGCATGGAAAGGAGGTGACCTATTACGGGTATAACCCTGTTCAACAGAAAATCATAGTGAATCAGAATGATTCACTTATCACCAAAAAGGAGAAGACCTATGCATCAATTAACAAGACATAAGCCCATTTCAATGTTGATCATCACCCTGTTTGCCGTTTGTTTTGCAGCTATTAGCGTTGCTCAAGCCGCCGGACCCGCTGGGGCCATTAAAGGCGAGGTGGTTTCAGTAGACCCCAATACCGGTATGCTTGAAGTGATGAATCCGGATGGCAAAACCATCATGCTCAATGCCGGACCGCAAATAGAGGACCTGAAAACGCTGCAAAAAGGTGACCAGGTCATGATCCAATACGATAAAAACAAAAATATTACATCCATCAACAAAGAAGGCTAGTGCTAATGCTTTCTTTGAAAAGGATAAAAGGGGCACCTGCTGCCCCTTTTATCCCTAAGTTTTCAGCCTGTAATCTGGCTGACAGTGTTCCCCCTCTTCACGGATCCAACCTTTTACCCGCTTGTTCGCGCCCAAACTAAAAAGAATTCTCAAGAATATAGCCAAACAGTATTGCCAAACGGACAAGTTCTTTTCTGAATGGCGATATGCGGAAAACTAACGCATGAGTGAAACCATGCCACGATATTTGGGATGACAGGCACCCAAATATCTTCGCTGATGATTGCGGTTGTGGAATCACAAATATCGGGGCACAGGCACATTAATATTCATATCGCCTATCAGAAAATGACTTGTCCGGCTTTCATCATTAAAGCGTTTTCGGTAAGAACTTATTGTGGGGCTTAATCGTCAAACCAAAACCATGAAACTAACCATCTTTAAACGATTGACCTTTGGTTATGCAGCCATTTTGCTGCTGGTGATATTTTTGGGTGTATATGTGACCTTAACACTCAACCAGCTAAATGGTCTTAGCCGTGAGATCGCAACGGTTCATGTCAACCGCCTGACACTTGCAGAACATATTTTGGACAAGCTGTTTTCCCAGGTCAGTTTTGAGAAAAAATACCTGATTTCCAATGATGCTGATTTTTTAAAAAAATTCTGGGAAATACAACTCCATCTGATTGAAGACATCCGCAAGCTCTCTGCATTACCGGACACCGCGGAGAGCAAACATCTGCTGGACCAGATAGAGACCGACTATGGCCATTTTCTGCTGCTGTTTAGAACCGAGGTTAAAGAGATGAAGGACAACCCGGATTATCTGCGCGCTAAATATCAGCAACGGAAAGATAACCTGGTTGATCGCATCAATCAGCGACTCAAAAAAATGATTCACATCAGCCGCTTGCAGCGCGATAAAAAAGTAAACGACGCCAGCCAAATTAGCTCCCGGGTTCTGCAGGTAACAGCAATTACAGCCGCCATAGCCGTTTTATTGGGCGTACTCATTTCTTTTTACAATACGCGCAGCATCAATCGTTCGATCAAGCGCTTGCAGATGATGACAAGAGAAATTGCCAAAGGTAAATTTGAAGAAATGCGTCATTTTTCTTCACCGCCTGAAATTAAAAAACTGGCTGACGATTTTAACCTAATGTGCGAGCGTCTCAGAGAGCTGGATGAAATGAAAAAAGATTTTATCAGCCATGTTTCCCATACGCTACGCACACCTTTGACCGCCATAAAAGAAGCCAGCCGCATGCTAATGGACAAAACCTATGCCGAGGTCCCCGCTAAAGAAAAGGAGCTGTTGACCATTAGCCAAAAAGAATGTGATCGCTTAATTGAATCGGTAAACCGCATTCTGGATCTGTCCCGTATGGAAGCCAAAATGATGGACTATCGCTTAAGGCCGCAAGCGGTATTTCCAATCATTCAACAAACTGTTTTAAAACTGGCGCCCATTGCCCAGCGTAAAAAAATTGACCTTGAATTAAAGCCATCGCGCAATTTGCCGGTGGTTAAAATGGATGAAGAGCGCATCGCCCAGGTCATGGAAAACCTGATCGGCAATGCTTTAAAATTTACAGCTGCCGGCGGAAAAGTTGTCATTGAAGCGTGTTTGAAAATCAAAGGTCGGCATTGGATCGAGGTCTGCGTGGCAGACAAAGGATGCGGTATTCCACGGAAAAACCTGGGAAAAATATTTGATCGATTTCAACGAATCGATGGCGGTCGCAATACCCCCCTGGGGACGGGATTGGGACTATCAATCGTCAAACACATCATCGCCGGTCATGGAGGAAAGATATGGGTGCAAAGCCAACCCGGACAGGGCAGCCGCTTTTTCTTTACACTGCCGGTCTCCTGATATGGGTTTTGATGGTCACGGGTTGTCTGCATTGGCCGCCACCGTCGCAGGGAAAACAGCAATTGCTCGAGGCCCGACAGCGGTTGGTCAGCGGGGACTACTCTGGAGCGCTTGACATAAGCCGGCACGTACAGACGCAGTTTCCTACAAGCCTGGCAGCGCAATCGCTTTTTCAAATCGGTCAGATCTATGCGCACCCGCATAATCCGGATCGCGATGTCCAAAAAGCAATGGCAGCCTTTCAAGACATCATCGACCATTATCCTGCCAGTTCTCTGCGCCCGGAGGCCGAGCTGTGGCTGACTTTACTGCACGACCTTAGAGCGCAAGAGGCTCAAATTCACGCATTAACGCAGCGTCATTCACCGCTGGAGAAAAAAATAAAAATGCAACACCAGAAAATACTTCGGCTCCAGGATCAATTGGAAAAATTAAAACGCATTGACATCAAGATAGAAGAAAAAAAACGCGACACCATACCCCAGACAGAAGATTTCGAGGCAAAAGAAGATGGAAAAAATTCTGGTAGTTGACGATGATCCCAGTATCCTTAAGGTGATTCGTATGCGACTGGAGGCCCAGGGATATCGGGTAACCACCGCCTTTGATGCCCAAAAGGCCATCGAACTGGCAGCCGAAAATCGGTTTGATGCCGCCCTGCTCGACCTGAAGCTCAATGGTAAAGACGGCATTCAGCTGATGCAGGATTTACACCATATCACCCCGGAAATGCCGGTTATTATCCTGACCGCTTACGGCACGATTAAAAGCGCCGTGGCAGCCATGAAAAAAGGGGCCTACAGCTATTTAACAAAACCGTTTGATCATGAGGAACTTTTGCTGCAAACCCGCAATTGCCTTGAACGCAGCCGTCTGACCAAAGAAGTAAAAAATCTAAAAAAAATCGTCAAAGAACGCTACGGTTTTGAAAACATCATTACCAAAAGTAAATCGATGCAAACGGTCCTTGATCAGGTTGCCCATGCAGCAGAGTCGGATGCCAATGTGACCATTGAAGGGGAGAGCGGGACCGGAAAAGAGCTGATTGCCCGAACGCTGCATCTGGCCAGCTCACGCAGAGACGGACCTTTTGTGGCGATTAATTGTGCCGCCATACCCGAAACCCTCCTGGAAAGTGAGCTTTTTGGCTACCAGAAAGGCGCTTTTACGGATGCCGCGCAAAACAAACCTGGCCTGTTTTTACAGGCCAACAAGGGGTCTTTTTTTTTGGATGAAATTTCAGAAATGGTGCTTTCGATGCAAGCCAAATTTTTACGGGTCCTGCAGGAAAAAGAGTTTTATCCGGTCGGCGCCTCAAAGACCGTTAAGGTGAACACCCGCTTTATTGCCAGCTCCAATAAGAACCTTGACGCAGAGGTTAAGAAAGGCACATTTCGCGAAGATCTGTTTTACCGCATCCATGTTATCGTCATACAGCTGCCGCCGCTGCGCCGACGCAAAGATGACATTCCCCTGCTGGCCAATTATTTTTTAAATAAATACTCCCGTGAGGCAAAAAAAGATATTGCCGGATTTACACCCTCGGCCCTGCAAAAACTGATGTTTCACGAATGGCCGGGTAATGTGCGCGAGTTGGAAAATACCATTGAATGTGCGGTTGCGCTGGCCACTGAGAATATCATCTCGGAAACGTCAATTCTACCGGACCACAACGTCGCCGAAAGCGGCCCGCCGTCCTTCAAAAATGCCAAAGAGAATTTCGAGAAAAATTATCTGACCCAGTTGATTGAACTGACAGGCGGCAATGTGAGTCAGGCCGCCAAATTGGCCGGAAAATACAGAGCAGATCTGTATCAATTGTTGAAAAAATACGGTATCAAAGCAGCCGATTATCGCAAATCGCCATAACATTGCCGATATAAAATTATTGTAACTTGCTTGGCACTTTTAATTCATAAAACCACCGCTGCTACCGGATACCTTACTTTCGCGCACCTTTCGAACAATACCGTTTTTTTCAAAATAGACATGAAGATTACAATTTTTTTTGTCCATCTCAACCCGTCCGCCACCCATCGTATCTCTGCTGGATGACTTGAAGGCATTTCCGCTGCCGCGTCCGCTGGGCGATGTGACTTCATAAGAATATTTCCAAAGCTCACCTTGATTGAGGGCTTCCTCAACTTTATCGGGATCACCAATGAGCTGCTTGACATCCTCTTTGGATGACTTGCCCTGCTGGATCTGACCGATAATCTTTGGATCACAGACATCTCTATTACCGCGAGTTGAGCC